>VFQO010000014.1_pt1 | contig 263756 bp, 235 predicted proteins | sample 3512331 | NCBI WGS metagenome assembly VFQO01 (sample SAMN10412371, study PRJNA504923) | tailings metagenome | isolation source: Replicate 3 from Balatoc abandoned mine | place: Philippines: Itogon, Benguet | collected 2017-08-28 | reverse complement strand
TGGTGTGAGAGGCGCACCTCGCTAACTTTTCAGTTAGCGAGGCCGTCTACTCGATTCAGTCCATTTACTATGAAAAGAATTCTCAGCATTCTTGCTTTAGTGGCATTTCTATGGAGTTGTGAAGTTCCCATCCCTCAATCCCAAGTCAGCTTTCCTAAGTTGATTTCAGATGGGATGGTTTTGCAAAGAGATCAGCCGATTCAGATTTGGGGAAAAGGGATCCCTGATGAAAAAGTGAGAGTTTCGTTAGCTGGGGCAGTAGGGAGCACCAAAGTGTTGGAAGACAGTACCTGGAAGGTAAAATTGCCGCCATTGCCTGCAGGTGGACCATTTGACTTGGAGGTCAATCTTCAGAAAATCTCCGATGTGTTCATTGGTGATGTGTGGGTGGCAGGTGGCCAATCCAATATGGAATGGGCACTCAAGGCAGGAGTGATTGGCAGAGAGGAAGAGTTTGCCAATGCAGACTTTCCTCAGATTCGATTTTTTAAAGTCGCTCAAGATTATAGTGCCGAAGAAAAATCCGATGTCAAAAGTGGGAGCTGGAAAGTAGCCAATGCTGAAAACTTGCCTGACTTCTCTGCTGTCGCCTGGTTTTTTGCAAAGAAAAATCACCTGGAAAAAAATGTCCCTGTCGGAATTATTGAATCCAATTGGGGCGGTACTCCTGCGGAAGGCTGGACTGAAATCAAAGTTCTGGCAGGAATAGAAGATCGATCCTATACGGAGGAATCAAAAGAAATTGAGGCAAATCAAGCCAAATGGAGGGAGATTTTGACAGAAAACGAAAAGCGGAGAGAAATGAGAGACTTACTCGTTCGTCGTCCGGATTCGCTCATGGCAGGAGAAGTGGCTGCTTTAACTTATCCTGAACCAGGCTGGAAAAGCATTTCTTTGCCTGCATCAAATCCACTCGAGCATATCGCTTGGGTTAGAAAAAAGTTTAACCTTTCCTCCAAAGCACCTGTTTCGCTCACGCTTTCCAAAGTGGAGCAAATGGCCTTCATCTACCTCAATGGGGTTCAAATTCATTACAAAGACTGGGGCTCACCCATGCCGGTCATTGATCTCCCCGAGGATCTGATCAAAGTGGAACAAAACGTCCTTACCGTGAGAGCGATTAATACTTGGGACAATCGTCCAGTGATTGGGTCATCGGGTGAAATGTACCTCACTCAAAGCGGAAAGAAAATCAATCTTGAAGGTACTTGGACTTATTCCAATGATGTGGTGGAACCTCAACTCCCCAAAGTAGAGTATTTGAATTGGAAGCCTGGCTTCATGTTTAATGCCATGATTGCCCCGCTGACTAGCTACGCTGTGAAAGGAGTCATTTGGTATCAGGGGGAAAGCAATGCAGGACGGCCAGAGGAATACCGAGAACTGTTTGGCGCGATGATTACCAACTGGAGAACGAGATGGGGACAAGAGGAAATGCCTTTTCTTTTTGCGCAACTAGCCAATTTCATGGAAAGAAAGGAATTGCAGCCAGAAAGCAATTGGGCGCTATTAAGAGAGGCTCAAACCAAGACTCTGGAGCTGCCGAAAACAGGAATGGCTACTATTATTGATATCGGTGATGCTGAAGATATTCATCCCAGAAATAAAAAGGATGTGGGTGAAAGACTTTGGCTACAAGCTCTAAAAGTGGCATTTGACGAGGATGTGTTGGCTTCTGGACCTGTATTTAAAGAAGTAAAAAGGGAGGGAAATCAATTGATCCTGACCTTTGGCGAAGTAGGAGATGGGTTGAAGTTGAGTAGTGGGGACTCGGTTGCCAGCTTTATTGTAGAAGATGCCGAAGGCCAATTTGAACTAGCAAAAGGGATCATTTCTGGTTTAGATCAGGTTACTTTGACAATTCCAGAAGGACTTACACCCGTTGGAATCCGCTATGCCTGGGCAGATAATCCTGAAGTGAATCTCACCAATTCGATTAGTTTACCTGCAGTGCCGTTTAGAACTTCTTTTTAAATATGAACTGAAAAAATAAACAAAGCCGGAGTAGGTAACTGCTCCGGCTTTTTCATGTAGGCAGGTAGATTTTATGGGTTTATAAAATCAATGTTCCCAAAATTCGATGACTTACTTTCTTCGAGGAGTTACTCCTGAAAAAGTGAGTCCGATCGCATTGGCACCATAGGAAACGCCAAATTCGTCCTCATAAGTAAGAATGGTGTAGGAAAGCCCAATGCCTTTGTAAGCCACTTCAATCACTGGCCCTGCAGGGCTGGTAAGGTCAAAATTTCTACCCACTCCATCTGCATTGAATCGGATAGCTTGATGACTTACAATTCCTGCTCCGATTCTCCAGTCATCTTGAATAACCCAGTTGGCAGTAAAAATCATCGGGATTCGAGTCAGTCGAATGTGTGCATTATCCGCTGCAGTAGTTACATATTTGACACCAATGCTTCCCCGTAGACGAAACTGCTCATTTTTGAGCATGCTCAATTCTCCACCTACACCAACTGAAATTCCCTGACCTGCATTCACTTTTTGAGAATCGCCATTGGTAAAAGCAACCGTGGCCACAGGGTCACCCCCGAGTTCAATCGCACCATTGATAAGTAACCGAAGCTTCGGGGTACTTTTCGCTTCTTGAGAATATGAAGTGGTGAATAAGCAAAATGAAGTTGCAATGGAAAGGAACGCGATTTTGAGTAGTTGTTTTCTCATTTTGTTTGTTTCAAAAGAATTGGGGTAAAGTTTCGTGATGAGGATAAATGGTTTGTTGGAGCAAAAAGTTTTGCTCCTTCACATGTTTTGTACACAAGAAATAACCTTCCTTTTCGTCGAAGGAAGGACTGCAAAGAAGTTGGGCTCAAATAGATCAGTCTTTTTGAATTTCTTTCAGCAATTCATTGGCTTTGGCCATTTCCTCTACACGTTCCTGAAAAGCGGCTCGGGCAGGGACTTTGGCTACATTTTCAAGAAAATCGATGGTGCTGAATAACACGGTCTGCCAATCTTTGGAAGTGATTGATGAAGCAATAACATGGTCTGCTGTGCCCGGAAATGCCATTTCTTTTTTCAATTCAGGCGCTGTTCCTAGCTGACCGAACATTTCAAGCATTTTAGGGACCGACACCACAAAGTCCTGTTCCTGTTCACTTTTATAATAGTATCCTAAAAAGACAGGCTGCTTTACTTTTTCAAAAGTCTCCTTATTCATGTTGCTGTACATCAGTTTAGCTAGACTTTCATAGCCATTGATATGTTGCACTTCAGACCAAAACTGACCTTTTTCTCCGGTACGTTTCATATCCATTGATCCGTCTTCGGTCATGGTTTTTTCCATGATTAATTTTGTCCAAGGCTTGAAAAACGCCTCCAGCCTACCTCCTGCATCCCTGATGGCGGGAGAGTATAGCACCACTGCTTTGATATCCGGCTGTTGACTGGCCAAAAGTAACGTAAGAGCTCCTCCCATAGAAGTGCCAACAACGATCACTGAGTCTCCTAGGCTTTTGCCGATTTGATAAGCTTCTCCTACACCATTTGCAAGTTTTTGAGCAGTGAGGTATTCCATTCCATTTGGTCGACGGATGCCGTGCTCAGGAAGTCTGGTTACAAAGACATTGGCTCCAAAATGCTCTCCCAAAAACCGGTGAACTGGATCACCCTCCATTGGTCCTGCTCCAAATCCATGAATGTAAACAATAGAATAGGCTGTCTTTTGCTTGCTACTATCTGCCCATTGAATGTATGCTTCATTTCCCGGTTTTAGCCCTTTGACAGTGTCCTCTCGCTGTTTAAGATAGGCTTCGAGTTCATCGAGTTGGGTAGGAACTTCTGGAAATTCAATGGTAAGTTTTTCTTCAGATACTTTGGGGCCAAGCATGTATAGGATGGCCAAAATCATGGCTGAGGCAAAAAGCCCCAAGAAAATTTTTCTAAGCATGGGATCAATTGGGTGTCATATAAGGAGAGGTAACGTCCAAAAAGGCGCTAGAGCCGTCCTTGAAGAATACAAATATTCTGCTTTTTAGCTGAGAAATGGTGGTGGGTTTCAGAGTTAATTTTGCTCCAAAATAGACAATGACGTCATCGAAGATTTTCAGCTGGGAAATGTTTTTTCCATCAGGGGTGATTAAAGCATACGAAATATCAGTTCCCACAGGTAGCCCAGCAAAAGGTGTGGTTAAAATGACTGCAAGATTTGAGATATTTTTGATTCTAAAGGTCTCTTCACAAACCAAGGGATAAGCAGGACTTGATTCATTTTGAAGAGCATTTTCGATCAGTTTGAGGTCAAGTTGGAAATTGTATTCAAATTCCGAAAAAGCTACCGTGTCTGAGACTGTGGCGTATCTCTGGTTTTTGTATGGACTGAAAAACACCTGTTTGATCCCAATGGCATTGGCAGGCTTAGGGGAGGGACAGCGATTGTAGGGATCTTCATCCACTTGGATGCAAGAATGGAATAAGACACAAGTAAAAATCAGAGAAAGCAGCTGAATGCTTCCATTTTTCAATCGTCCCAATTCCCTAGTTTTCAGCATGCTTAAAGTTAAAAAAGCAGCGTAAATTCTTCCAGCAAGTTTCGGTTTTCCTTTTCAAAATTTCAGTGTAGCAGCATTGTCGTTTTTATCGTTTTATTTTGGCACTGATAAAACTAAGCCCGCTATGAAAAAAGCATTGCTCCTTTTCCTTTTGTCCTTTTCGGTTTTTGGATTAAAAGCCCAAGAATCCGTGACCCCTTATCGTTCTGTATTCTTAGAATTGGGAGGCGCCGGTATGGCCTACAGTTTCAATTACGATTTTCGATTTGATAAAACCCGAATGGATTCATGGGGTATGCGGGTCGGTGCAGGTGGCTATGGAAGGGAAGGTGACTCATTTTTTTCATTGCCAGTGATGGTCAATCGACTCTATGGAAAAGGGCCGCACTACTTCGAGTTGGGTGCGGGCCTCACCTTTTTTGCCTTCAATAATCAGCGCTATACCTATTGTACTTCTGGCTATGTAGATGCCAATGGGATGTACGTCTGTACCAGCAATTCATCCGAAGAATATCCATATGAATTTATCCTGCCTGTGGACGGTTCGCCGAGTGTGATGGGTACGATGAACTTTGGCTACCGAAAAATTCCCGTCGACGGTGGGTTTACTTGGCGAGTCAATCTTACTCCGATCTTCAACAACAATGGCTTTTGGCCCCTCTTTGCTGGATTTGGATTCGGATATGCTTTTTAAGTTAAGCTGAAACTCGACTCATATCGGACAAAACCTGTACGGGCCCGTACAGGTTTTTTTATTTCAAGATCTTTTGATTCAGTGAGTTAGAAAAAAATTAAAAATTAATTTCTCCTAATTTTTCTTACCCCATGCAACCTCCATTTTTTGTCTTTTTAGAGACAATCTGTTCGGTCGCGTGACAAGTGGACAGGCCTTTTCCCAAAACTGGTCAAAAAATGCTTCTAGTTATGATTAAGTGAATGTGAACCTCGTAGGTAGTTCGATCGGTTTTTGATCTTTTATTTCGGTTTTTACGCCTTTCATTTTTCTGGTTTTGGCATGTTGGTATGTGCTTGGCAAGAAGCTCAGCACAACACTAAACCAACAAATCATTATGAAAACCTTATTCACTTTCGCTCTTGCAGGTGCCTTATCATTGAGCAGCCTTGCAGCAAATGCTTCCGACGACTTGATGGCGCTATCAGACGTCAAAGCAAAATTTAAAACCGTCAATGTGCTTCTTAAAGGTGGAGTCGGCGAAGCCAAAGTATCCATTATGGATCAAAACGGAAAAAAGCTACATCAGCGCAAAGTCAAAGTAGGAGAGAAGGATTTGATCATTCCTTATAATTTGGATTTGATGCCTTGCGGGGAATATCAGGTAAAAATCTCCACAGATCAGGAGGAGGTGACCTATGAAGTTTCGACTTTTGAGCCATTGAAAAAAACCGAGGAATTGCCATTGGTAGCTTTCGGCAAAAAGGTCAGTGAAGAGACCATCAATCTTACTGTGGCTGGATTGGATAGTCCGGGTGTGGATGTGCAGATCAGACACAGTGAGACTAATAAGCTGATTTTTTCAGAAAAAGTGACAGAGCCTGCCGCTTTCAAGAAGAACTACAAGCTGAAAGGCGTAAGTCCTGAAGAGGTCTATGTGAAAGTGACTGACAATTTGGGAAGATCCAAAGAGCTGTTTTTTGAGAAATAATTCTGAATTCACCACTTTTAAAAGCCGGGCCTAGTGTCCGGTTTTTTTTTGAAATAATGAGGGATTCTTATGACTGATTTTCTAAGCTAAAACCTCATCCCATGTAATTTCTCTATTTTTGATACTAGAAAAACTAAACCCAAATATGTTCGGACTTCACAGATCGCTCTTCACCGAGGAGCATGAACTTTTCAGACAAAGTGTTCGCGATTTTATCGCCAAAGAGATTATTCCCAACAATGCAGAATGGGAAAAGCAAAAAATGGTCAGTCGAGAATCTTGGCTTAAACTGGGTGAAAATGGATTTTTAGGAATCCAAGCCCCCGAAAGTTTGGGCGGCATGAATATTCAGGATTTTCGATACAATGCCATCTTGATCGAAGAGTTAGGATTGAGTGGTTGTTCTGGACCTGCCATTGGCTATCCCTTACACAGTGACATCGTGATGCCGTATATTTTGCATTATGCAACCACTGCCGCAAAGGAAAAATACATCCCCAAAATGGTCAGCGGAGAATATATCGGTGCGGTGGCTATGACCGAACCCGGAGCAGGATCTGATCTGCAAGGCATGCGAACTACGGCAGTAGATCAGGGTGATCACTACCTGATCAATGGATCCAAAACCTTTATTACCAACGGCTACCTTTCAGATGTCGTAGTAGTTGCAGCCAAAACCGACCCTACCAAAGGTGCCAAAGGTATTTCTCTTTTTCTCATCGATAAGGATATGCCAGGGTTTACCAAAGGAGTTCCTTTCGAAAAAGTCGGTTTGCATGCCCAAGACACCTGCGAGCTGTTTTTTGAAGATGTAAAAGTGCCTAAGGAGAATCTCTTAGGAAAAGTAGGTGATGGGTTTAAGTACCTGATGACCGAACTTGCTCAAGAGAGACTCGTCGTCTCTCTTGCAGCCTTGGCTTTGGCAGAATTTGCCTTATCTGCGACCATCGACTATGTCAAACAACGTAAGGCATTCAATAAGAGTCTTTCGGAGTTTCAAAATACCCGATTCAAACTTGCCGAAATGGCAGCCCAAGTGGAGCAAGGAAGGATCTATTGTGATTATCTGGTTCTGCTACATAACGAAGGAAAATTAGACTCCGCGATGGCTTCTGCTGCCAAATACAACATGACAGAACTTCAATGTAAAGTAGCCGATGAATGTGTGCAGTTGCACGGTGGATATGGATACATGTGGGAATATGGTGTGGCAAGAGCTTGGGCAGATGCTCGAGTGCAACGCATCTATGCAGGTACCAATGAGATCATGAAAGAGCTCATCGCAAGAAAAATTTTGAGCTGATCCAAAACTTTTGGTAGAGCAAAGGAATTTTAAGTAATTGGAATCAAAGAATCACCCAAAATCTCCGACTATATGAATGATTTTCCTTGGTTAAAATTTTATCCGGCACTGGTGGACAAAGAAGTGGATGTAAAGGCCTACTCAAGTGTCACTGAGCTTTTCGAAGAAAGTGTAAAGAAATTCAGTTCCTCAGTTGCCTATGAGTGTATGGGCAAGACGCTTTCGTTCACTGAGTTGGATAGATTGAGTGCTCATTTTGCCAATTATTTGACTCAAGAGTTGAAATTGGCCAAAGGATCAAGAGTAGCCATTCAGATGCCTAATGTGCTTCAATATCCCGTGGTGATGTTTGGTGCACTTCGGGCAGGTATGGTGGTGGTCAATACCAATCCGCTTTACACTCCTTCCGAAATGAAGCACCAGTTCAATGATTCCGGAGCAGATGTGATTGTGATTGTAGCCAACTTTGCCTCAAACCTGGAGAAGATCAGAACGGAAATTCAGGCAAAGCATATCATTGTTACCGAGCTTGGGGATCTTTTAGGAGGTGTTAAGGGTACCATTGTGAATTTGGTAGTGAAGCATGTCAAGAAAATGGTTCCTGCCTTTTCGCTTCCCGGATCTGTGTCTCTTAAAACTGCCCTAGCAAAAGGGTCGAAGCATCAACTCATTCGAGTAAAATCCAGCTTGGAAGATCCTGCATTTTTGCAATACACCGGAGGCACAACTGGTGTTTCCAAAGGGGCTGAGTTGACCCATGGAAATATTGTGGCCAACATGCAGCAGATTTCCGCTTGGATGAAACCAAAGCTAAAGGACAAGGAAGAGATTGTGATTACTGCATTACCTCTTTACCACATCTTTGCTCTGACGGTCAACTGTCTCGCTATGCTAAAAATTGGTGCGCACAACGTGCTGATTACCAATCCAAGAGATATGAAGGCTTTCATTGGAGAATTAGCTAAAAAACGCTTTACAGTGATCACTGGTGTCAATACCTTATTCAATGGTTTGCTCAATCAAGAAGCGTTCAAGGCGCTAGATTTTTCAGGTTTGAAGATTGCAGTTGGCGGGGGAATGGCTGTTCAAAAGGCGACAGCTGAAAAGTGGAAGACTGTTACTGGAGTGCCTTTGGCCGAAGGCTATGGACTGACCGAAACGGCACCTGTGGCGACATGTAATCCAATCGACGGTACCGAACGAATTGGTACTATCGGTATGCCATTGCCAAATACTGAAGTGATGATTGCAGATGATCATGGAAATCCAGTTCCGATTGGAGAGCGTGGAGAAATCCTAATCAAAGGTCCTCAAGTAATGAGAGGGTATTGGAAGAGACCTGAAGAAACCGCTAATGTGATGCATGGAGAATGGTTCAAGTCAGGAGATATCGGTGTGATGGATGAAGATGGATTTACCAAAATCGTCGATCGTAAAAAAGAGATGATCCTCGTGTCTGGATTCAATGTGTATCCTAATGAAGTGGAAGATGCAATTGCTTCTTGCAATGGGGTTTTGGAAGTAGGAGTGATTGGTATGCCTGATCCAAAATCTACCGAAAAAGTAGTGGCATATGTGGTGAAAAAAGATGCCTCACTTACTTCCGAAAAGGTCATTGAGCATTGTAAAGAATATTTGACCAATTATAAAGTACCAAGAGAGGTCTATTTTACAGACGAACTTCCAAAAACCAACGTAGGAAAAATCCTTAGAAGAAAGATTAAAGAAGCCCATGTGGAAAAGGTGAGAGCGTAAGTTTTGACTGTCGTTTAAAAATTAGATAAACTGAAGAAAACCGCGAATTGCCGCGGTTTTTTTCTTTTTTTGCACCTCTCGACTATTAGAGCAGAAAGCCTGTTTTGGCTAGTCCCAATCAAAGATTTTCAATTCTTCACATTTTCTAATTTTTAATTCCGCATGACCTGGCAATTAATCAAAGATGCAATCCAAGGAAAAGAGCAGGATTTCACGCGTCTTTCCTTAAAGACTGCCATTTTCATCTTGGCCATTCCCATGATTTTGGAGATGATGATGGAGTCTGCCTTTGCGGTGGTGGATATCTTCTTTGTTGCACGATTGGGTGAGTATGCGATTGCGACTGTAGGATTGACCGAATCGGTGATCGTACTGACTTACGCGATCGGATTTGGGATCAGTATGGCAGCGACGGCTTTGGTTTCAAGACGATTTGGTGAAAAAGAATACGATGAGGCTGGTTCAGCTACTTTTCAGTTGCTGGTGGTTGGAAGTATTATTTCTGTTTTTTTGGGAGTCTTCGGATGGATCTTTGCACCTGACTTGCTTCAGATCATGGGTGCAGAACCTGAAGTGATTGCATCAGGTACTAATTACGCGCGAATCGTATTTGCAGGGAATACGGCGATTATGCTTCTCTTTTTGATCAATGGGGCGTTTCGAGGTGCTGGACAGGCTCACCATGCCATGCGTTCGCTTTGGATTTCCAATGGATTAAACATTGTCCTAGACCCCATTTTGATTTTTGGTATCGGATCATGGGAAGGGTTTGGATTGGATGGTGCCGCGATGGCAACCACGTTTGGGCGAAGTATGGGGGTGCTGTATCAGCTTTATCATTTATTCAATGGCAAGCACCGATTAAAGATTCTCGCCAAACATCTCCGAATTAATTGGATGACGATAAAAAAGATTTTGGATTTGTCCTTAGGAGGAATGGGGCAATTTTTAATTGATTCCTTGTCTTGGGTAGCGCTGACAAGGATCAATGCTGAATTTGGTTCAGAGTCCTTGGCGGGATACACGATTGCTTCCCGTATTTTGATTTTCACCATTTTACCTGCTTGGGGACTCTCAGGGGCTGCGGCTACTTTGGTAGGACAAAACTTAGGAGCCAAAAAAATCAAACGTGCCGAGCAGGCCGTGTGGCTGACCACCCGATACAATGTTATTTTCTTGGCCTCTGTGACGGGGATTTACATTCTATTTAGCAATCAGTTGGCAGGTATTTTCACGGATATTTCGACGGTGAAAGCTGTAGCTGCACAAGGACTTTGGGTAGTGGCATTGGGGTACATTTTCTTTGCCATGGGAATGGTTCTCACTCAAGCATTCAATGGGGCTGGAGATACCCGAACTCCTGCTTGGATCAATACCGTAGTGCTGTTGGGAATGGAAGTGCCTTTGGCTTATTTCTTGGCATTTACCATGGATTTAGGATCGCTTGGGGTATTTATTTCCATAGCTTTTTGCCATTCTTTTCATGCCTTGGTTTCCTTGTGTTTTTTCAAAAAGGGAAGATGGAAAAGTAAAATGGTCTGATCAAAAAATGATACTATTCCAGCCTATTTCAAATCAAAAAAAGCAGGAGTTGCCCCTGCTTTGTGTTTATTTTTAATCAGACATTATTTAGTGATCAGGTAGATACGCTGAGTTTGATCTCCTGCCAATAGTGAAGCTTGGTCGAAAGTGGCTTCAAATTGCTGCTTTAGCTTTTCAGTGCTGCCATAAAATTCTGCAACAACTTCTAGGTTTTTGTTAACCAAAATGATCGAGGGCTGGGATTTAAAACCTTCAATTTTCACCTCTATTTCTTCTTTAAATTCAGAATTGACAGAGCTGCTTTGTGTCTTGGAAGCAGTAATACCTGCTTCACTTGGGGATGAAAGTAAAAATGAACCGATACTAATCCCCAAAATGAAAAGCTTTTTGGTAATGGATTGACTGTTCTTTTGCATGATTTTGTTTGTTGGTTTAGTTAGGAAAACTATCCCTACTAACGAAGTGACTTGCTCAAGGTTGGATTATAAAAAGTAAAATTCAGAATAAATATTATAAATAGAATTGATTTAAAAATTTTTATTTTGAAAAATATGAAAATACAAACTGAATTATCTTTCCGTGTCTTCTTTTGAAATTTGATCTTTCCTAATTAAACCAATATGGGAAATAAATTAAAACCCCTATGGTCAAAGCAGTCAAAGCAGCAAAAGTCACTGCACCGGATGCTACATCTTTGATAATCCCGATTTTTTGATGATAATCTGGGTGGATGAAATCGCAGACTTTTTCAACTGCTGTATTCAGGCTTTCTGTGCTCAGTACCATTCCTATTGCTAAGATTTGCCAGATCCATTCTTCTCTACTGATCTCAAAATAAAATCCCATTGCTGTAAACATTCCTGCAATAATCAACTGCGAGATGATCGCATGCTCGGTTCTAATAAGAAAGAAAAACCCCTTGAATGCGTAACCAATACTTTTTACTCTGCCGATTAGGAAACTTTTCATGATGCTCAAGGTAAAATTTTCATACTAAGGATTCTCACCTCGGTAGTTGGTCGATCTCTTTGATTGGTCTGTACAGAGGCAAGAGCATCAATGATCTCCAATCCGCTGATTACCTCTCCAAATACAGTGTAGTTTTGGTCCAAATGAGGTGATCCTCCAATTGTTTTATACACCTCACGATGCGTTTCAGGTATTTTATACCTCTCGAGTTTGCTATACTCTTTAGACCTCAACGACCATTTGGCCGAAAGATCTTTGACCGATACACTGTCTTTTGCCGTCCCCTCTGCTTCTAGTGAGTCAAGAAGAGGCTTGTTTTCAGGATCATTGACTGCGTAGTGGCTGGCTAGAAACTGGTTGATTCGGTTTTCATTATGGTTGAGCAAGCTGTCATTCATCACTCTGCCTTGCACAATGTAAAATTGAGTACTGCTTGAGGCTCGTTCGGGATTATTGGTTCTTGCAGCTCCCAGAGCCCCTTTTTTATGGAATTTATTGGATACAATTTCGGCTGGTATTCTATAACCAAGATCAGAACCACCTAAAGTGTCGGCCAATGTGGCATTTTTACTGCGAATGTCACCTGCCTGTACCATGAAGTTTTTGATGATACGGTGAAACTGCAAACTGTCATAAGTTCCATTTTGGACGAGCTTGATAAAGTTATCTCGGTGATGGGGAGTTTCATCGTAAAGTTGGACGATAAGAGTGCCATAATTGGTAACTATCTCCACTTTTATGGGGGGTTGATCACCTGTTTTACCTAAAAGCTGAGGGGATAAAAATGAGGCAAGGAGATTTAAGCTCATTACGATTATCCAAAGTTGATAGCGCATGCTGACAAGGAAATTAGGATGTTTTAAGCTAGTTAAGAATTGGACTCCAAAAGACCAAAAGAAGAGCTGAAGGGAATTGATTTTTTTAAGTCTTCAAATTGAACCAAACTTCATTTTTCAAATTGAAGATTGTTTACATTTTGAGGAAAAAAATAAATCTGTTTCTCAAATCGGCAATTCTAACCTTGCTTTTAAGGTACCTTTGAGATATCTGAAAAGAAAAATATGCAATTTAACTCACTTGAGTTTTTGTGGTTTTGTGGTGCCACCTTGATCATTTATTGGTCGGCTTACCGTTGGATTCGGTTACAGAATCTGATTTTGCTCTTAGCTTCCTTTTACTTCTATAGCAGGTTACATTTTACATTTCCATTGTATTTGGGAGGATTGATTCTTTTGGGATATGGATTTGGGAGAATTATTGATCAGTCGAATCGCTCTCGGAAAACCTGGCTTGTCTTGGGGCTAATTTTGATTTCCTCTTGTTTAGTTATTTTGAAGTACAGCAATTTCGGAATAGAGACCATTAATAAGTTTGGTGCTAATTTTCAGTTGCTCAAATGTATTGTCCCGGTTGGTTTGAGCTTCTACACCTTTAGCTCGGTAGGCTATATTACTGATGTATATCGAAGAAAAGTGCCTGCGGAGAAAGATTTCATTTCTTACGCTTCTTATCTGAGCTTTTTCCCACATTTATTGGCAGGCCCCATACCGACTGCCACTCTTATTCTACCGCAGTTTCTAAGAAAAAGAGAGTTTTTGATAAGCAACATTGAGCCTGCAATCCGGCTTATTGTATTTGGCTTGTTCAAAAAGATGGTGATTGCTGATAATATTTCCATTCCAGTCAATTACGTTTTTTCCCATGCCGATACTCTTGGAAGTATTTCTCTTTACTTAGGAGTGGTGTTATTCAGTTTTCAGATTTATGCTGATTTCTCTGCTTATTCAGAAATAGCCCAAGGTGTGGGCAAACTGTTTGGTTTTGAACTCGTTTCCAATTTCAAGTTGCCATTTTTGAGTAGGCATCCTGGAGAATTTTGGAGAAGATGGCATACTTCTCTCACTCGCTGGTTGACAGATTATTTATATAAGCCACTGGGAGGAAGGGCTATTTCCAAAACCAAATACATTGCCCTGGTAATGTTCATTTTCTTCTTTAGTGGATTATGGCACGGTTCCAATTGGACCTTTGTGCTTTGGGGGATTCTGAATGGGATTTATTACGTGGGCTTTTATTTGGTAGGTCAATTGCAGCGCTTTGAGGAAGCTCCTAATCGTGGAAAATGGCTGCCGGATATCCGGACCTTTGTCATGATTTTTATCACATTCAATTTGGTGACCTTGAGTAGAGTGCTATTCAAGTCAGATACGCTACTACAAGCCAAGGAGTATTTCGTAGGAATATTTACCCGACATGATTGGGTCGCTCCTCCGGAATTTCTATACCAGCATTTGCATTGGTGTGTACTTTTGGTGGTATTGGAGTGGATAGGGCGATTTAAATCCCATCCGCTTGATCTACATTCCAATAGTTACGTCAGGTTCACACTCTACCTAGCAATAGGTGTTTTAGTCTATTTCTTTCACAAAGAAATGTCTCTTCAAGAATACTATTATTTCAGATTTTAATCCCCTCAATATTATGTCAACAAGATGGTTTGGTGTTTTACTTCTAGTAGGTACAGTTTCCTGTCAAGGGAGCTCAAGTGATCAACCCTCAGAAAATGTCAGTTCTGAAAAAATTTCCTTATTGGAGCAGTATCCGATGGTGCCAGATGGTCATGCAATTCTTAGAGAAGGAGAGGCTTTGGGAGATAGTGTCTTTAGCAGTCTTCTTGAAAAAAGGTATGAGCAAGCCCTGAGCGCACTTAAAGCAGAGACCGATGCAAACGGTGCAAAGTTGATTGTGACCTTATTATCTCCCGAAATGGGGAATTCGGCAACGGCTGCTACCCGCCCGGGATCAGAATTTATTATAGAAATCTCTCATAAACTCGGTCTTGAAAACCACAATTTGATCGATCCATTGTTGGCTTATGAGGATCAAAAAATCACCCAAATGCCATTGGATGGTCACTGGTCAGAATTGGGATCTGGAGTATTAGCCGATCTCTATAAACCAATTCTTGAAAGCAATTCTGCACATCGATCTACAAAAGTCTTTTCGGAAACAGAAAGACCTGACCTGTTTGGAGATTTAGATGCAGATCAAAATGTGGCTTTGGATGGTGGTAAAAATCTTCCCTATCAGCTTGTGACCAATGCACAGGGACTAAGAATGGACTTTGATTTAGAGTTTCCGAAAGCAAAACAGCGGGTGCTTTTCTTGGGAGATTCGCAATTGTATTCTCCTTTTCTAGACAACAATCAGATTTTCACCAGCAAGCTTCAAGCAATGTTTCCTCAAATGGAAATCATCAATGCAGGGGTGATAGGTTATACTTTGGATGACTACGTTTCGCTTTATTCGGAAAGGGCAAAGTTTACCGAAGCTGATATTGTCATCTTGGTGACCAATCCGAACGATATCTCAGATTTCTTTTTTACTCAGAGAAACAAGATGTCCAGATCCAAATCACCTGCTAATCCTGAGCCATTGGAGATTGAACTATACAAAAAGCTGTTTCAATAATTTTCAAAAAGCCATTTAAATCCTCGGTTTAGAACTAAATCGGGGATTTTTTTTCACAGGGTAAACTGGTTTGAATGATTACCGATTAGCTCCATTTTTGATTTCTCCCAATTTTTTAAAGGTTTTTAACTGAGGATTTTGGTCTGGAATAAATTCCTTTTCGCTTTAAATAACAGGCTGAAATTTGAGTTATTTAGGTTGTTCCGATTCAATTGGCATCCAAAGAAAAGATATACCAAACCATAGCCTGTGCATCTTCCTCAGAAAGTTTGGTATGTGGACTCATCACAGGATAGCCCCAAGAACCTGAACCCCCGCTAATAATTTTGCGAGCAAGTAGCTCGATGTAGGGCTTTTGAATGGGATACCTCTTGGCTATATCCAAAAATGAAGGGCCTTTTGCTCGCGTATCTTCACGATGGCATTGATAGCAATCATTGTAGGCGATCAGGACTTTGCCTTTTTGAACTAAAATGGTATCTAAAGGCTCATTTTCACCAGAGATGGCGTAAACGTCTTTCTTCTTGACAAATTCATCTGAGTCCCCATTCTGCTCTGTTTTTGAAGGAGTACATGCTGAAATGATCAAAAATAGGGAAGCAAGAACCTGGCGAAACATGGGTTTTATTTTCTGTAAGGTAAAAAAGAGGAAGGTGAATCTAGTTTCCCGAATCCACCTTCCTAATAATTCAACTTATTTCTGCTGTTGCAAATAGCTCACCAAGGAGGCCAATTCTTCAAAAGTCAAAGAATTGGCTAAGCCTGCCGGCATCATGGAAGTATCCAATTGCTTTCGGCTTTTGATCGCTGATTTGTCAAGGGTGGTTGCAGTTCCCCCGATATCACGGATGGTGATCTTGTCTGCTGATTCTGCGGTGACAAATCCCGTATAGCTCTTGCTGTCTTTGGTGTCCAAAAGTACGGTTGCAAAACCCTGAGAAATGGAAGCGTTGGGCTTCATAATGGATTCTACAATCTGATCTCGACTCATGATCGAACCGATTTGACCCATGAACGGACCTTTCATCGGTTGGCCTTTTTCAATTGTATGACAGGCCAAGCAACCTTGACTGGCAAACAAGGCTTTCCCTTTTACGGCATCTCCTTTGGTTTCCGCCACTGCCAAAATCACATCCTCTATGGAGGAATTCCCAACTTGTCCTTTTTTGTTTTTAATTGACTCCAAATCAATTTTTTCCTCTTCCTCAGCATTTGCAAGTAGAGTAGTGCCGAGTTTGGTGATGCTTAACCTGTTTCGGTCATTTAGCTCAGCCAGGTAAGTTTGCAGTTCGGGAGTTGCGCTTTCCCGTTGTTTTTGAAGGAAATCCCGAATTTTTTCAGAGCCTTCCCATTCTTCTCCCTTGTAGTAAGGCCCGTGGGTATCCGGACGAGTGCCCCACCACCAGCTGGCATCGTAAGGGGCTTCACGCTGGTAAGTTCGTGATAGGGTAAATAGAATTTCTTTCTGAGTTTCCAGACTTGCCTCAGGATAGGCAGCGATCAACCCATCCACTGCTTTGGTGTCATGGATGTATCGCAAAGCCCACAAGGCAAGCTTGGATTGATCGGAGTCTATGGCTTCGATCAACTCATCCACAGGGTTAATCTCTACCAAAGCTTTGACCGCGAGGTGAGGTAAGATGATTTCCGAATTTGGAGTGGCATGGGGTCCCTCGGTTTGGTAAGCTGGACTTTGGAAAGAGTTTGGAACCTTGATTTCCAACAGACTTTCTACTGCATCTGGGTTACCGATTCTTCCCAAGCCAATGATTGCAGCAGCCTGAACTCTCGGATTTGCATCATGTGTGGCAGCGATAAATGCGTCTACGGGAACCTGCTGAAGGCAGTTTTTTCGATCTGCCAAAGCTCTCAGTGCAAATTCCCTCATTTTATCTTCTTTACTCAGCTCTACCAAGGCCGCTATACCTTCCGCACAAGTCAACTGCGCGTAGGTATACACCGCAGCAACACGGTTTTGCAAGGGTAATGAGGCATCTTTTGCAAGGGCTAGGATAGGAGTGGCGGCATCTTTTTCCCCTCGCTGAAGCAATGCTTGCTGGGCCGCTAATCGAGTCACCGCATTTGGTTCTTTCAGCAGTTCGACCAACTCCGAAGAGGAAGCGCCTTTAAAATCAGGCGCAGCTTCCGGTTTTAAGTTGGCAGGAACCATCCGGATTACATATCCTTTTTCTGGATTTCCACGATAGCCAGCTCCATCCCAGGCGGACAGGTACATGATTCCAGAGGCATCTAGATCGAGGTCTGTGATTTGGGATAGCTTTAAGAAATGCTCTTCTTGTTGCTGAAAATTAGGTCCATCCGGCTTGACTCGATGGACAAATAATTCACTTTTCCCCCAATCTGCCATCAAAGGCGTGTGGTTGTAAGCCGAAGGCCATCTTGGATCATCCAAGAAAAACGAACCTGTACCTGAGCCACCACCCACGTCGACTAAAGCAGGCAGAATCTCCTCGGTGAAGTTTTTGAATAGGCTGGGATAACCGTATTCTCCGGTTTGGTTGTAAGCGATAAAACGCACGTTCCATCCACCGCCATCATTGGTATTTCCACGGGTGAAGATATTCATGAATGGATCGATGGCTACGTCATAAATATTTCTAGTGCCATGGGCGTAAACTTCCATTTCCGTACCGTCAGGACGTACTCTCACGATGCCTCCACCAAGCATGGTCATTTTTTTACCGCTTCGATCTTCTGCTTCAAAAAATCCGAAATCACCTACTGCAATGTAAATCCAACCGTCAATTCCCATTCGGATTCCATTGGTGCTGTGGTCAGTTCCTCGTGATCGGAGTGAATTTTGGTTGCTGATGTTTTTGATCAAGGGCTGAGAAGGTCCGTCGGCGATGCCATCTGCATTTTGATCCTCGAAGACGACCAAATCCATGTTGGAAGCGATGCTGTCACTGCCAAAAACGGTGTGCAGCACGTAAACTTTATCACCCATGGCGATGATTCCTCTAGGATTGTCCACTTGAGCAAAAACAGTCTGGCTGTCCATCACGCCATCTTTGTCCTGATCGATCAGACGCACGATTTTGCCTTTTCCGGGAGTTTTTCCCAATGAACCGATCATGTCTACTCCCACGAAAACCTCTCCGGTAGCCGCCACCGAAAGGCAAGATGGACTCGGCACCAAGTCGGAACCGGCAAAATTGGTCAGAATAAACTGGGTAGAATCGATGCCCGACTGGCTAAAATCTTGACCATTGGGTTGGTAGTAATCGGTGAGCTCCTTCAAGTCGGCAGTCTTGGAAGGACTAAATTGTGAGCACGAACTCAAGGCAAGAAGCAAGACTAAGCCTTGAATTGGAAATTTAAACTGGGTCATTTGTGCTGGGTTTGGTGGGTCAATAAGTCAAGATAACAGGATGAGTTTATTTTGCTGTCCTTCTTCGGGATTTACTCCATCTATTGGGTTAATCAAGGATAAAAGGTGATCAGACAGGGAGAATGGACTCAAATTTTACATGGTTATTTTAATGAGGAGCTTGTAGGATCACTTACTTTTCTCAGGTAAGTTTCTATTTTTAGTCATGAACAAAACTAAAATCTGGCTCACTTCCATCTTCTCCATTTCCTTGGTTGGGTTTCTTGCTTGGATCTTCTTGGATACCAGTTCGATGGCAGAAAACGGGCTTGAGCAAGTGGAAAAGGGCTTGATTAAGGCGAATGAAAAAAATGTCTTGCAGAAAATCGCCGAACAGGTGTTGGAACCTGATCACTTGGACACGGCAGATTTTGAAAAGCGGGTGAAGGCCCTGGCACACGACAGCATCCCAAAGCCTTGGCAGGTTTTTTCTGTGATTCCGGAGGAAGGGGCCCTTTTGCCTTTTCACCGAATCGTGGCGATGTATGGAAATTTCTACTCCAAAAACATGGGGATTTTAGGTCGGATTCCGGAGGAGGAGTTGAAGGCCTTGTTTCAAAAAGAATTGGAATTTTGGACAAAAGCCGATAAAGCTACACCAGCACTTCCTGCGGTACATTACATCGCGATCACAGCCCAAAAAGACCCCGGGAAAGAATCAGCTTATCGCATCCGAATGCCTGAAGCCCAAATCCAAAAAGCCATTGAGCTGGGTCGATCTCTCAACGGAATTACCTTTTTGGATGTGCAGATTGGGCATAGCACGGTAGAGCGTGAAGTGCCTACTTTGGAAAAATACCTTCTCGAAGAAGACGTGCATCTCGGACTCGATCCCGAATGGTCTATGAAAGACGGAAGTGTTCCGGGCACCAAAATCGGAACTATGGATGCGGCAGAGATCAACTTTGCGATTGAGTACCTTTCGAAGTTGGTAAAGGAAAATGGACTGCCTCCAAAAATTCTGGTGGTTCATCGATTTACCCGGAACATGATCACCAATCACCAAGACATCAAAGCGACCCCGCAGGTGCAGGTCGTCATCAACATGGACGGCTTTGGCTTTCCTGCCAAAAAAGTGAATAGTTACAAAAGCTTTGTAGGAGGAATGCCAGTCCAATTCACAGGGATCAAGCTGTTTTACATCAATGACACTCTGGATGCACCCAATCGATTGATGACTCCCCAAGAGATTTTCAAACTTTATCCCAAACCCATATACATCCAATACCAATGAGGAAAATGTGGTTGAGCTTGTGTTTCAGTTTGATTTGCATGGGTTTTTGCTTTGCCCAACAGGTTGCATTTAAGGCTGTACCGGCCTTGAGTTACCACAACGTCCGACCTTATACGACTCAAGATCCCGCTTACTTTATTTCACCAGATCGTCTGGAGGAGCACCTCAAAAAACTAAAAGCCTTGGGCTTTCAATCTGTCCTGCCTGAGCAAGTGGAGGGGAATTTTTATCAGGGAAAAAAACTTCCTGTGAAACCTATCCTCATCAGTTTTGATGATACACGCGCGGATCATTTTCTGGCAGCGGCTCCACTGCTAGAGAAATACGGGTTTCGCGGAGTCTTTTATATCATGGCAGTATCCATCGGTAAGTCTGGCTACATGACCAAAACTCAAATCAAAGAGCTATCGGATCGGGGACACGCCATAGGACATCATACCTGGGATCATCAGGACTTGAGAAAATTACCTGCAGATCAATGGAAAATCCAGATCGAAAAGCCTAAGGCTTCGTTGGAGGAAATCACTGGTAAAAAGGTAACCTCATTGGCTTATCCTTTTGGGCTATGGAATCCTCAGGCCATTCAGGAACTGAAGACCAGAGGCCTCCGATCCGCTTTTCAATTGGGTGGAAAAATGGATCCAAATGATCCTGTATTCAGTTTCCCGAGAATCCTTGTGCCGGGAAATTGGTCTGCAGATCGATTGGTCAAAGAGATTGAAAACAGGTATTGATTGATCATCTGCTAAAAACAAAAACGGCTTTCAGTATACCTGAAAGCCGTTTTTTTAGTAGAAGACAAACCTCGGATTATCAGTGGCAACCTTCCGCGTGATCGATCTTTTTTCCATCCAAACTCAAATATTCTCCCATACAATCCGCTGTCATGCAGGAGTGGACAGGCAAAATTCCCAGCAAGTCACCCACTTTTACACTTGCCAATAGTTCATCAGAAGCTTTGACAATCCCATGTTCCTGAGAGATGCTTTTCATATAAGAGTAATGAGAAGGAATGCTCCAGCCTTTTTCATTCAATAAAACCACCTCACCGAAATTTTTGCTTCCATCGGCATTCATCAAGACATCTTTGGCCAAATGAACGCCACCACCGTGTACGAGAATTTCCTTTCGCTCCAGATTGATGTCTACCACAGGTACAGCAAGGCACACTGCGATGTCTTCTTTTTTGCAGCTTCCCAACTCTGCTTGCATCAAGTCAAAAAACACAAAGTTGCCAGGACCTAATTCGTCTACATCCCCAAATTCTTCCATTACAGCACAGCCTGGTGTGTCTCCCAATCGGGTAAGCAGATTTGGATAGGTGGATTTGTAAGTCGATTTCAAAAGGTGCAAAGCCTCCCGACTTTCTTCGTGGATTTTTTCTTTGTCGATGCCATAGTAGGTATGGCCCGGATGGAGGTAAAAGCCCTTGAATTGTAGCAATGAAGAACTCTTGGCGATCGCAAGAATGTGGTCAATGGTCTCGAAATCAGAAATGTGCACCCCGGTACGGCCATATCCTGCATCGATTTCAATAAAAAAGCCAACGGGTTGCGTGAGTTGATTTGCCAGTGCTTGGGCTGTTGCCGAATTGACTAATTGAACAGAAAGGGATTGAGTTTCGGCCAACCGATTGAGTCTTGAGATTTCTCGAATATTGAAGGGAAAAGCGATGTGGATGTTGGCCCAGCCTTGTCCGCAAAGGTATTCTGCCAGTTTGATGGAGGAGGCGGTAACTTCGGTGATGCCGTATTCTTTTGCCCAGTTGCCGATTTCGTGAGATTGGGCTGTTTTCCAGTGAGGAACCAACTTTTTCCCATGTTTCTTGGCTTTTTCGGCCATTCGCTGCAGGTTAGCACGGGTGATTTTTTCGTCAATCAATAAGGTAGGAGAGGTAATTTGGGCTAAATAAGACATGTTAAAATCTGGGTTGGGATTTCTGAAGGAGATTAAAATTTGGTTGAAAGTAGAAAAGGAAATAGGATTTAGAAAATCCAGATTGGACTAGATGGTCATTTACCTGGGGCAGGAATGTTCTAATTGCCTTGTGGTTATTAAACCTGACATTTATCAGGTATATTTTTGATCAAAGAGGCTGAAACTTGTCTGTTATCTTACCAATTTGAAAAGGAATTAAAATCTATGCGCTATTTCAATTTGTCGGAAAGTGAGTTTTTGAAAGAGGTGGGAGAAATCTCCCGCTTCACGGCTAGATTTTTTAAGGAAGCAACTAAGCCCAAACAAGAATGGGAAGAGTTTGTCAATCAGTGCTATTGGATTGGATACAAAACGCTTACACTCGTGAGCATCACTGCATTTATTATGGGCTTGGTGTTGACGATTCAGTCTCGGCCAACTTTGCTGGAATTTGGTGCGGCTTCCCTTTTGCCTGCCATGGTGTCGGTTTCCCTCGTCCGTGAAATCACTCCGGTGATTACTTCTTTGATATGTGCAGGTAAAATCGGTTCGGGTATCGGAGCTGAGTTGGGTTCGATGCGTGTCACCGAGCAAATCGATGCCATGGAAGTTTCCGGTACAAATCCCTTCAAGTACCTCGTGGTCACCCGCGTGTTGGCTTCTACGGTGATGGTGCCAGTTCTTTCTTCTTTGGCAATTGCCATTTCCTTGTATGGTGGCTACCTCGGTGCGAACATCCGTGGAGAGGTCAGTTGGTCTTTGTTCTGGTTTCAGGCATTTGACTCACTTTCCTATGGGGATTTTATCCCTGCCATGATCAAAACCATTTTCTTCGGTTTTGCCATTGGTATTGTAGGCTGTTATAAAGGCTTTACCTCGCAGAAGGGAACCGAAGGAGTGGGCCGATCTGCTACTACTGCGGTGATTGTGGCTTCACTGATGGTTTTTGTGATTGATTTGATCGCCGTTCAGATCACCGATTTGTTGGGTTTGACTTAAGGTATCATGGAAAAAAACGCAATCATCGAGGTAAAGTCGGTCTTCAAATCATTTGGGAAAAACCAAGTGCTGAAAGACTTTTCCCTTTCCCTAAAAGAGGAAGAAAACCTGGTGATTTTGGGAAAGTCCGGCTCGGGCAAGTCCGTTTTGATCAAATGCATCATTCGACTCATCGAGCCGGATGCTGGAGAGATTAGAGTGTTGGGTCAGGATATCGCTGAGTTGGATCAGGATCAGATGGATTTGTTGCGAAAAGAGGTTGGCTTCCTATTTCAAAGCAATGCCTTGTATGATTCCATGACTGTGAGGCAAAATCTTGAATTTCCACTTCGGAGACATTGGACCGAGGAGGAACGAAAAGCTCATGCAGAGGCTGCAGTATTGGAAGCATTGGAAGATGTAGGGTTAGCACACACGATTGAAATGATGCCTTCCGAACTCTCAGGAGGTATGAGAAAGCGAATTGCATTGGCGAGAACTTTGATTTTGAAACCCAAGGTGATTCTATATGACGAACCGACAACAGGTCTGGATCCAATTACAGGGAGGGAAATCAGTGAGCTCATCGTCAAAATCCAGAAGAAATATAAATCCTCAGCCATCATTATTTCCCACGATATGAACTGTATTCGGATCACTTCCAATCGGATCATCATGTTGATTGAGGGGAGGAATTATGTCAGCGATACATTTGAAAATTTAATCCAACTCACTGATCCTAAAGTCAGGGAGTTTTTCGAAGGACTATGAAAGAAGATAAAAAGATCGCTACTACCAAGCTTGGTGCCTTGGTCGTTGCAAGTGTGGTTTTTTTGGTATTTGCACTCTATATGATCGGGAAAAACCAAAATATCTTTGGTTCATCCATCGTGGTCATTGCTGAGGTTTCAGAAGTAAATGGCCTTTTGCCCGGCAATAATGTTCGCTTCAAAGGGATGGATATTGGTACCGTCAAGGATATTGAAATGTGGAACGATTCCACGATACACGTTCGAATGCTGATTCACAAGTCCATGGTTCCTTACATTCAAAAAAATGCCTTGACTACCATCAATTCCGATGGATTGATGGGGAATAAGATTATTCAGATTCATCCTCAAGAAGGAGATTCGGTACCGATCGAGGCAGGAGATATCCTGTACACCATGCCTCAAATGGATACCGATGCGCTCATGGGCAAATTGGAAAATTCAGGTGAATACCTCGAAAAAACACTTTCCAACTTGGCAGAGATTACCGAAAAGCTCAATCAAAGTGAGGCATTTTGGACCTTGCTTTCCGATCCTTCGCTTTCCTCAGAAATCAAATCCTCGGTGGTGGAATTTCGAAATGCCGGAGCCAATGCTTCCCAATTGGCCAAAGAAGGAAGAGATATGATCCGAACACTCAGAGAAGGAGACGGGATGGTCAACAAGATTTTTACTGATACGGTCAGTACTGCCCGTTTGGAGAATTCCCTCAAGCAGCTGGAGCAAGCGGGTGCTGATGCTGTATTGGTCATGAAAAGCGTGCGGGAAATTATGGTTCAAGTGGAGTCAGGCCAAGGAACTGCCGGCATGATCTTGTCTGATTCGGTCTTCAAATCTCAAATGCAGCGAACCCTTCAAAATGTCGAAAACAGCACCTATAACTTCAATCAAAACATGGAAGCACTGAAAAGTAACTTCCTGTTTAGGAAGTATTTTAAGCAACAGAAAAAGCAGAAATGAGGATTTTGAAAAGTATGAAACGTCGGTTTTTGAAATCGATGAATCAAGAAAATGCTTGAGCTATCCATAGATTTTTTGTCTGATATTGGCTTGGTGTTCAATTTCCGGACTCATTTGCGCATAAGCCCATCAATTCTGTTAATTTTGTCACCCGATAAAAAATGCCCAAATCAGGGGCAGGAATAAGATTTTACACCAACTGCATCTCATACCTTCCATGGAAGCCAAGAAAATCCGGAGTACCTTCATCGAGTTTTTCCAATCCAAACAGCATCAGTACGTTCCCTCATCTCCCATCGTGGTCAAAAACGACCCGACGCTGATGTTTACCAATGCGGGGATGAACCAATTCAAAGACGCATTTCTTGGCAACGAAATCGCCAAATATTCCAGAGTAGCCAATTCACAAAAGTGTCTTCGTGTCAGTGGAAAGCACAATGACTTAGAGGAAGTAGGGGTAGATACCTATCACCACACCATGTTTGAGATGCTGGGTAACTGGTCCTTTGGAGATTATTTCAAAAAGGAAGCCATCGAGTGGGCATGGGAGCTGTTGACTGAGGTTTACAAGTTGCCAAAGGATAGACTTTATGTTTCTGTTTTTCAGGGAGATGAAGGGGATAAGCTCGAAAAAGATCAAGAGGCGTATGACCTTTGGAAAGGAATTGTAGCCGAGGATAGAATCATCATGGGTTCTAAGAAGGATAACTTCTGGGAAATGGGCGACACAGGACCTTGCGGACCTTGTTCGGAGATTCACGTCGACTTGAGATCAGAAGCTGAAAGAGCAGCTACTTCTGGCCGTGAATTGGTCAATAACGACCATCCTCAGGTGATCGAAATCTGGAACTTGGTGTTCATGCAATTTAACCGCCTTGCGGATGGAAGCTTGAAAGAACTTCCAGCCAAGCATGTGGATACCGGGATGGGATTTGAGCGATTGGTGAGAGCCATTCAGTTTAAATCTTCCAATTATGACACGGATTTATTTGGCCCATTTATCAAAGCACTCGAAGTAAAATCAGGAAAGGCTTATGGCCAAGACGAGCCAACCGATATCGCATTTCGAGTGATTGTGGATCATATCCGCGCCATTTCCTTCACTATCGCAGACGGTCAAATCCCATCTAACAACAAAGCGGGTTATGTCATTCGACGAATTCTCAGAAGAGCAGTTCGCTATGGCTACACCTTCTTAGGATTCCATCAGCCGTTTTTGTTTGAATTGACTCCGCTAATTGCCGAGTATTTCGGGGAAGTCTTCCCTGAAGTTAGAGCTCAGCAAGAATTCATTGCCAGAGTAATCCAAGAAGAGGAAGCTTCCTTCTTGAGAACATTGGATAACGGATTGAAAATGCTGGAATCAATCAAAGCCGAGCTCAATGCCAAAGGCGAAAAGGTGATTCCTGGAAAAACCGCATTTGAACTTTACGATACGTATGGATTTCCTTTAGACCTTACCTCCTTGATTGCGAGAGAAAATGGCTTTTCGGTAGACGAGAAAGGCTTTGGGGAGGAAATGGAAAAGCAGAAAACCAGATCAAGAGCAGCTTCTGAGCAAGAGACTGGAGACTGGATTTTTGTCTCAGAAGATACCGGAGTGGAATTTATCGGGTATGATTTTACCGAAGCCTATTCCCACATCATCAAGCACCGCACGATTACCGACAAGAAAGGCGACCGATACCAGCTCGTATTGGACAAGACCCCGTTTTATGCAGAAAGTGGCGGACAGGTAGGAGATACAGGTTGGTTGATTTCCGATGCTGAAAGGATTCGTGTGATCGACACCAAAAAGGAAAATGACCTGATTGTGCATTTTGTGGAAAAACTCCCAGTGCAACCTGAATTGCGTTTTTCTGCTGAGGTCGATATCGAGAAGCGTCAGCTGACGATGAACAATCATACCGCGACTCACTTGCTTCAGTCTGCACTGAAGGCAGTACTTGGAGATCATATCCAGCAGCGAGGTTCATTAGTCAATGAGAATTTACTTCGATTTGACTTTTCACACTTCGGAAAAATGACCGAGGAAGAAATCGTGAAAGTTGAAGAAATCGTGAATGCCAAGGTGCGTGAAAATATTGCCTTGGTGGAACAGCGAAATGTGCCGATCGAAGAAGCGAAGAAAATGGGGGCAACTGCCCTTTTTGGTGAGAAGTATGGGGACTTTGTGCGTGTAATCACCTTTGACAAAAACTTTTCTGTAGAGCTTTGTGGCGGTACACACGTGCCTTCCACTGGTCAGATCGGCTTATTTAAAATTTCCTCCGAAGGATCGATTTCCTCAGGGGTAAGAAGAATTGAGGCGATAACTTCCAAGGCTGCCGAAGCCTATTTGAGAGAGCAAGAGACGTTGATCAAAGAATTGCAGGATTTGCTGAAAAACCCGAAAGACTTGAAGAAAGCAATTGAATCGCTACTTCAAGAACGAAACGAACTCAAGAAAGAAATTGAGGGATTGCACTTGGAAAAAGCGGCAGGAGTGAAAACCCAGCTTTTGGGCCAGTTTGTGGCCAAAGAAGGTGCAAATATTCTGATAGCTCAAGTCGAATTGCCGAATGCGGATTCCTTGAAGAAATTGGCGTATGAGTTGAAAAATGAAGTAGCTAATGCGTTGATCATTTTGGCTGCCAAGATCGAGGACAAACCACAAATCGCAGTCATTTTGGAAGATAGTTTGGTCGCGACAAAAGGCTGGAATGCAGGCCAACTCGTAAGAGACTTGGCTAAAGAAATCCAAGGTGGAGGAGGAGGTCAGCCTTTCTTTGCGACCGCAGGTGGAAAGGATTTGGCAGGTTTGGAAAAAGTAGTCGCAAAGGCAAAAGAAATGTTTTTATAATCGCTGAAGATCCACGAAATGCTTAGCGAAGAAACAAAGAATAAATATCAGTTGGTGGTTGGGCTGGAGGTTCATGCCCAGCTATTGACTGAGAGTAAGATTTTTGCCGCCGATTCAACTCAATATGGGAATCTGCCCAATCGTCAAGTGTCGGTGATTACTCTCGGACATCCAGGCACACTTCCCAAATTGAATAAAAAAGTCATTGAGTATGCTGTGAAAATGGGCTTAGCCTGTAATTCAGAGATCACTCGATACAACATTTTTTCCCGTAAAAATTATTTCTACCCAGATCTTCCAAAAGGATACCAGATTACCCAAGACAAAGGGCCGATCTGTGTAGGAGGCATCGTTCCAATTATTTTGGCTGATGGTACTGAAAAGGAAATCAGACTTAATCGGGTGCACATGGAAGAGGACGCCGGTAAATCCATTCACCTTGCTGGGGAGACAGATACCTTGGTTGATTTCAACCGAGCGGGTACTCCTTTGGTAGAGATTGTGTCAGAGCCTGATATGAGAACCTCCGAGGAGGCTTATGCGTTTTTGGCAGAAATAAAAAAACTAGTCAAATATCTCGATATCTGTGACGGCAACATGGAAGAAGGATCGCTTCGATGCGATGCGAACGTTTCTATCATGCTAAAAGGAGCAAAAGAATACGGGAAAAAAGTCGAGATCAAAAACATGAACTCTTTCCGAAATGTGGCAAGAGCCATTGATCATGAATTTGAGCGGCAGGTCGAATTACTTGAAAAAGGAGAGGCTATCATTTCTGAAACTCGCACTTATGATCCGAATACAGGGACTTCTACCAGTATGAGGACTAAGGAAGACTTGAATGATTATCGCTATTTTCCTGAGCCTGATCTTAGTCCTGTGGTGATTTCCGAGGAATGGCTCAACTCAATAAAGGTGACCATGCCATCTCTTCCAAAGGAATTGTACCACAAGTTTATGGATGTGTATGGGTTACCGTCTTATGATGCCAGCTTTTTGACTGAGGCAAAGGAAATTGCAGGGTGGTTTGAGGATCTTTGCACCAAAACCACCAATTATAAGGCTGCTTCCAACTGGGTAATGGGCCCAATCAAATCGCTCTTAAATGAATATGCCTTGCATATCAGCGATTTTCCTATCAAAACGGAAACTTTGGCAAGCTTAATTGCTTTGATAGATGAGGGAAAAGTTTCTTTCACGGCTGCTTCGCAAAAAATCTACCCGGAATTGGTAAAGGCAACTGGAGAGACTCCTATGGAAATTGCCAAACGTCTGAATTTGATTCAAGAAAGCGATGCAGGTTCACTGAGGCCTATCGTGGAAATGGTAATAGCTGAGAATGCCGCAAAAGTTGCTGAGTATAGATCAGGAAAGAAAGGCTTGATGGGTATGTTTATGGGCGAGGTGATGAAAAAATCTCATGGAAAAGCTGACCCTAAGGTAGCTACCAAACTATTGACAGAATTATTGGAAAAGTAATCTTATGAAAAATACTATGATTGGAGTTTTGAGCTTGGCCGTAATGGCTTTTTTCTCTTGTGGAGGAAATGATGCTGCCACAGAAGGCAAGGTCCAGATCACCGGAAAAATTGAAAATGCTCCGGAAGGTTTGGTGGTGTTAACCCAATATACCGATAGCAGACCTAAAGTATTGGATACTCTAGAGGTAGATTCTGAAGGTGCATTTTCATACGACTTGGAAGTGACTACCCCGACTTTCTATGAATTGAATTTGTATGGTCAGCGTGCGGTTAAGCTTGCTTTGTTCAAAGAGAATGTAGATGTAACCTATAATTTTTCAGACCCTGCAAGTCTCCAAATTGAAGGTTCGGAAGATTCTAAAGAGATGCTCAAGCTTGAAAAGTTGATGGAAGAATATCAACTCACTGTCAACAAGCTGAATGAGCAATACTATGAAGCGATGAGTAAAAATGACACCGAGACCATCAAAAGAATACAACTCGATGCCATGACTTTGGAATCTCAGCAGGCTGAAAAGGTAAAAGAAATGATCATCAGTATGGGAGATTCATTTGCCTCCTTGGCAGCCATTGGATTGCTGAATCCCAAAAATGATTTTCCTTTTATTGATGAATTGATAGCTAAGTTGAATACCAACTATCCTGGCACTTCTTCAATCATGCAAATGAAGCAGCAGTTGGATGAAATGCGTGCACTTTCAGTAGGCCAAGTCGCTCCTGATTTTGAGCTGCCAGATCCAAGCGGTAAAATGGTAAAGCTGTCTGATTTGAGAGGTAAGTACGTATTGATTGATTTTTGGGCTGCATGGTGTAAGCCTTGTCGTCAGGAAAACCCGAATGTGGTAAGACTTTATAACCAATACAAAGACAAAGGATTTGAAGTGTTTGGTGTATCTCTAGATCGTACCAAAGAAGATTGGGTTAAGGCGATTGCTGATGATCAGTTGACCTGGACGCATGTTTCTGATCTGAAATATTTTAATTCTGCCGCCGCAGAATTGTATAAGATCGAAGCTATACCTGCTACTTACATGATTGATCCTGATGGTAAAATCATCGCTCGAGATCTTAGAGGTCCAAGTTTGGAAAATAAGTTGGCAGAGCTTTTTGACTGATTTTATCTAAGCTGAAGTCTGATGGAAATAGAAAAGCCTTCTGAGAAATCAGAAGGCTTTTTTAATGAGCAGAGTTCGAAAGAAAAAAGGAAGGAGGAAAAAGTACCAAACAGTCCTTCCTTTAAAAGTCGCTTCGCTGAAAAAGGAATAGCAAAAGTTGTTTATCACCCGCGACAAAACTAATTAAAATATTCAAAAGAAAAACAATTCATAATTTATTCTTTTTTTCATTTGTTGTATTTTAATTATATAAAATATAATTATTAGTGTTAAGCGGATTTACGTAAACGTTTTAAATTGCTGTCTGGGCTAATTTTTATAAGCGAAAAAAAAGCCCGCTTTTTTAGAGCAGGCTTCATTTGGAATGGGATAGGAGGGCTTACTTTTCTATTTTTTCGTAACTGGCAATTACTCCACGTACCATTGCCGAACTGAATCCTTGATGTTCCATTTCATTAAGTCCTACGATTGTGCATCCCTTTGGGGTAGTTACTTTATCGATAGCTGCTTCAGGATGGATGTTTTTTTGGATCATCAGTTCAGCGGCACCTTTGACGGTTTGATTCACGATTTTGCTGGCCGTTACCGAATCAAAACCGATCTGAATACCGCCTTGGATCATGGCTCGCATAAATCTCAGCACATAGGCTATCCCGCAAGCCCCCAATACGGTGGCAGCTTCCATTAGACTTTCGTCAATGCTGATGGTAAATCCGATCGCATCAAATAATTCTTTGATTAAATCCACCTGAGTCGATTGCGCATTTTGGTGACAAACACAAGTAATCGACTCTTGGATATCAGCTGCGATATTTGGCATGGCTCGAAATGCGACAGTCGTAAGATCTATTACCTCAAACATTTCATTCAATGTAATTCCTGTGGCTAGGGAGATGATGATTTGCTTTTTCGGATCAAGAACGGGATTGATTTCCTTTAGTATGTTGGCCACGTTGTACGGCTTTACTCCCAAGAGGACCAAATCGGCATTTTTTGCAGCTGCTGCATTGTCCGAATGGACGCTTACCCCCTTGCTTTCAAATTCAGTCAGGCTGGCTGTATTTCGCTTGGTTAGGGTCAGGTTTTTCGGATCAAAGTCACCACGCATCAGCAATCCGCTGGCGATGGAGGTTCCGAGGTTTCCACATCCGATGATGGCGATTTTTTGGTTGGAAATCATTGAATTGAATTTTTAACAGGTTTGATTGGCTAAAGGTAAACAAATCGGAGGCCTTTTCTTCAACCGAGCAATCCGTCCCCGGCAATTCTTAAACATGATTTGATTGGTTTAAAACTATTTATGCAAAAATATTTTGACATAAAGTAAAGTTTGTTTTACATTTGGACAAACAAACTAGACTTATGGAAAAGAACTCAATTCTAAATGTGCCCTTACTTTCTCCAGGATGGAAAAAGTTTGCCTATGTGTTTTTCCTGTTACCGGTTTTTATCGTGATCGGGATGTCCTTGGTCAATCCACAGATTGATCCCAATGATACGGTCCAGATTATTTATGGATTTTGGGCTATTGGTTTTGGAATCTTGAATCTGACGCGTGAAAAAGTGGAGGATGAAATGATTCGGAAGTTTAGGCAGCAAGCCTTCCATACCGGTTCGTATTGGTTAATCTGGGGGATTGCGGCATTAATGACGATCAATTACCTGCGATTTGATCGGATCACCTCCGAAGTATTTACTGCCTACCTTGTCCTCTTTTTGCTCAATGGGTACATCTACGCGGCATTTCAGTATCAAAAGTATCAAGCTTACAAAGAAGAAAACTAAACCTAAATCCCGATGCTTACTAAGATATTATTACCACACCGCTATCAGAAGTTTGGATGGATGCTCCTTATTCCATTTGCGGCCTTGCTTTTCTCTACCAATTACCTGGGATTTGAATTTTCTTGGCTCACGATCCAATTTGGGGAGGATCAAGGGTTCTTTTCTGAATTATTTGATCCATCCAAGGAGAATTTTACCTTGGAAATAGCCTTGATCGGCGTCTTTGTCTCGCTTTTCCTGATCGCCTTTTCCAGAGAAAAGGAAGAAGATGAATACATTCAGAAGCTGCGCTTGGATTCTCTTTTGGTAGCTTGCTACGCCAATACATTCATCCTGATTTTGGGGACGGTTTTGTTTTATGGTTTTGGCTACCTAGAATTCATGGGCTACAATATGTTTACCATCCAGCTGATTTTCATTGCCAGGTTTCGTTGGGTTTTGCATAAGCAAAAACAGTCTTTGCTGGCTTTTTAATCATCGCTTTATGAAAAATACCATTAAAGTGGAGCGTGCCAAAAAAGACATGACTCAGCAGGACTTGGCCGAAAAAGTCAAGGTTTCCCGACAGACGATCAATTCGATCGAAGCAGGTAAATATGTGCCCTCGACCGTCTTGGCACTCAAGATCGCAGGAGTTTTTGGGGTCAGGATTGAGGATATTTTTGAATTAGAAGAGGGTGATTAAATCTCTGATTTCAAATTACCAAGTAGAAATTCAATTTGACATTCATCCTAATTGAAAACCCTTAGGGCAAATGTGTCAATTGAGTTCCTAATAGATTTAGTGCGAATTCAAAGGAGTTTTTGCCCTTTACTTTCAAATTTTAGGAGGAGTAGATGCGTTAAAATCTTACCTTTGCCGCTTTAGAATTCCTTTTTGATGCCCAAACTGATTCGAATCACCACCGTTCCGATTTCCCTCAAACTATTACTTTCTGGCCAGATGAGGTTTATGAAGGAACATGGTTGGGAAGTCATCATGGTCAGTGCTGATGGAAGGGAAATAGATCAGGTGATTAAAAATGAGGGAGTGCGCCATGAAGTGATTCCTTTTACCCGAAAAATCACTCCTTTTCAGGATCTCATATGCATCTGGAAGCTGGTTAGACTTTTTCAGCGAGAACAACCCGATATTGTTCACACCCATACACCCAAGGCAGGTTTGCTGGGAATGATAGCTGCAAATTTAGCTGGGGTAAAAGTCCGAATTCATACCCTTGCAGGGATTCCTGCTATGGCGGCAGATGGTGGGAAGAAAAGCCTTCTTGAAAGTGCTGAAAAATGGACCTATGCAAACGCGACTGAAGTTTGGCCAAATTCCCAGGGACTTTACCAATTTGTGCTCGACAAGGGATTGACCGCTCCCTCAAAAATAAAAATCATTGGAAAAGGCTCTTCCAATGGGATCGATTTGAATAAGTACAATCGTGCCTCTTTAAAAGAAAATCACCTGGTAGCTGCAACCATGCGAATCATGCCTGGAGAGGATGATTTTATCATTTTGGCTATTGGTCGATTGGTAAAGGATAAAGGAATTGAGGAGCTGGTTTCGGCTTTTGTCAATTCCAAAATCGTGGGGATGTCCAAATTGGTACTTTTGGGAGCATTTGAACAAGATCTCAATCCAATTTCCCAAGAGACTATTCAGACCATTCGTGAGCATCCTAAAATTGTCCAAATCGACTGGTCGGATCACGTAGTACACTACCTTGCATTGGCCGATGTACTGGTGCATCCATCACACAGAGAGGGTTTTCCCAATGTATTGTTAGAAGCGGGCGCAATGCAAGTTCCTGTAATCTGCTCCGATATCATTGGAAATACAGATTTGATCAGACAGCAAAAAACAGGATTACTATTTCCTGTGAAGGAAGCAATGGTCCTTAAAGAAGCCCTAGAATTTGCATTTGTCAAGCGGGATAAAATGGCTCAGTATGCGATTAATCTCTATGATTACGTGGTTGAAAATTTTGATCGGAAAAAGATTCATCAAGAATTATTAACTAACTATCACCGTCTTCTAAAGGACTGCGATAAGGCGGATTAGTATATATTTGCACCACAAACCAAAGGATAGCTTTTCAATATGAAATTCCTCGTGACCGGTACCGCCGGATTTATAGGTTTCCATGTAGCCCAGTATTTAGTTGATCGAGGAGATGAGGTAGTAGGTCTGGATGTGATCAATGATTACTATGACGTAAATCTCAAATATGCTCGTTTAGAGCATCGCGGAATAAGAAAATCCCAAATTAAGCTTGGTCAACTGGTTCAATCTGACACCATTGCCAATTATAGATTCATTCAAATGGATCTATGTGATAAAGAACCATTGATGGCACTTTTTGAACAGGAAAAGTTTGATATGGTGATCCATTTAGCTGCTCAAGCTGGAGTGAGGCATTCGCTTACTCATCCTGAAGTTTACATTCAAAGCAACATTTCTGCTTTCTTGAATATCTTGGAGTGCTGCCGTTTTCATCCGGTCAAGCATCTAGTCTATGCTTCCTCAAGTTCGGTTTATGGCTCCAATGAAAAGATGCCTTTTTCTACTTCAGATTCTGTAGATCACCCTATTTCCCTATATGCCGCATCCAAAAAAGCCAATGAATTGATGGCTCATACGTATAGCCATTTGTTTGGCGTACCGACTACTGGATTGAGATTTTTTACGGTTTATGGACCTTGGGGCAGGCCTGATATGGCCTTGTTTTTATTTACAGAGGCCATCTTGAAGGGAGAGACAATTCAGGTGTTTAACTATGGAAAGATGAAGCGGGATTTCACTTTCATAGGTGATATTGTAAAAGGAGTAGTCAAAGTAGCAGATAGACCTGCTACTCCAAATCCTGATTTTGATCCTCAAAATCCAGATCCAGGAAGCTCCAAAGCTCCATTTAAGATTTATAATATCGGTAATTCCTCACCTGTTCTATTGATGGATTATATTCATGCCGTAGAAAAAGGCCTTGGAAAAACTGCACAAATGGAACTATTGCCCTTGCAGCCAGGAGATGTTCCTGCATCACATGCAGATGTAAGTGATTTGGTAAGAGATACCGGATACAAACCTGAAACTCCTATAGAAGAAGGAGTTAAGGCATTTACAGAATGGTATTTAAGTTATTATAAAAAATAAGATGTCTAAAACTATTTTAATTACAGGAGGCGCAGGTTTTATCGGTAGCCATGTGGTTCAACTTTTTGTGACCAAGTATCCTGAGTATACTATCGTAAATCTCGACGCATTGACCTATGCAGGTAATCTGGAAAATTTGAAATCAGTGGAGAATTCTCCCAATTATCTCTTTGAGAAAGCAGATATTCAGGATGAGGATGCTTTAGATCAGATTTTTGAAAAACATAAAATTACCGATGTTATTCATCTAGCTGCAGAGTCACATGTGGATCGATCAATTACTGATCCGTTGGCTTTTGTCAAAACCAATGTTTTTGGGACCGTAAACCTGTTAAATGCTGCTAAAAAAGCATGGGCTGGAGAGCTAGATCAACACCTTTTTTACCATGTTTCAACAGATGAGGTGTATGGATCCCTGCACGATGGCGGTTTCTTTTTAGAAACTACACCATATGACCCTCAGTCTCCCTATTCAGCTTCAAAGGCCGCATCTGACCATTTTGTGAGGGCATATGCCAATACTTACAAGATGAAAACGGTGGTATCAAATTGCTCCAATAATTATGGCCCCAACCATTTTCCTGAAAAATTGATCCCTCTTGTCATCAATAACATTAAGAATCTAAAGCCGCTACCTGTTTATGGAAAAGGTGAAAATGTAAGGGATTGGTTGTATGTAAAAGATCACGCAAGAGCGATTGATACTGTTTTTCATAAAGGAAAGCCTGGTGAAACCTATAATATCGGTGGGTTTAATGAATGGAAAAACATCGATATCGTTCGTCTGCTTTGCCAAAAAATGGACGCTAAACTTGGACGGGAGGCCGGTACTTCTGAGAAGCTAATCACGTTTGTTCAAGATCGAGCTGGGCATGACTTGCGCTACGCAATTGATGCTACAAAAATCCAACAGGAATTAGGCTGGGAGCCTAGTTTGCAATTTGAAGAAGGAATCGAAATAACCATTGATTGGTACCTTCAAAACGAAGATTGGCTTTCTAGAGTAACCTCAGGAGCCTATCAGGATTATTACAAAGAGCATTACGGAAACTAAATCCCCATGAATAAAAAAATCCCTGAGATCTCAGGGATTTTTGCTTTGATACAGATCTGGGATCAATTAATAAAGAGTCCTAAATCGAATTGTTCCAGGAATATTTTTCAATGCCTCAATAGCATCTGTTTCGTAGACTTTGTCAATATCTGTGATCACATACCCGATTTTCTCATTGGTTTTCAGGTATTGCCCCACGATGTTGATGTTATAGCTGGCGAGTACCTGATTGATTTTTGCCAGCACGCCAGGCTCATTGTGGTGAATGTGAATCAAACGATGCGCATCCTTCAAGAAAGGCAACTGTATGTTGGGGAAGTTGACAGAATTGTAGGTGTTGCCTGTGTTGATGTATTCCATGATTTTACCAGGTACAAATCGCGCAATGTTTTCCTGAGCTTCCAAGGTGCTGCCACCAATGTGTGGTGTCAGAATTGTATTTGGCAATCCTTTAAGCTCAGATTCAAATGGCTCTTTGTTATTCTTTGGTTCTTCAGGGAAAACATCCACAGCGCAGCCAGCTAGGTGGCCACTCAAGATTGCATCTCTCAACGCGGGGATATCCACCACATGACCTCTGCTAAGGTTAACCAAAATAGCACCCGGTTTCATTTGGTTGATTTTTTCCCGATCGATCAGGCATTTATTGTCTTTTCTGCCATCTACATGAAGGGAAACCACATCACAGGTGGAGAGTAGCTCCTCCAGCGAGTTGAGTTTGGTGGCGTTACCGAGTGCCAATTTTTCAATGACATCGTAGTAGAACACATTCATGCCCAGGTTTTCCGCAAGAACCGAAAGCTGTGCGCCGATATTTCCGTAGCCCACAATGCCCAGTTTTTTGCCTCTGATTTCGAAAGAACCTGTGGCGGATTTATCCCATTTTCCCTCATGCATGCCTACAGACTTATCCTGGAATCTTCTCATCAAGAAGATAATTTCGGCTATAGCCATTTCGACCACGGAACGTGTATTTGAAAAAGGCGCATTAAAGACTGCAATTCCTTTTCTTTGGCATTCTTCGAGGTCAATCTGATTAGTTCCGATACAAAAAGCGCCCACCGCAAGAAGGCGGTTGGCATTGTCCAACACTTTTTTGGTGACATTGGTCTTGGATCTAATTCCAAGGATGGACACGTTCTTGATTTTTTCGCAGAGCTCTTCTTCACTCATTGCGCCAGTGGCAACTTCCACTTGGTAGCCTTCTTCTTTCAAAAGTTCCACTCCGATAGGATGAACGTTTTCAAGCAATAGAACCTTTATTCGGCTTTTAGGATAGGAAAATTTCGTGTTCAATTTATTGATATATAGAATTTCGTCAAAACTAGGTGCGATATGATCCGCCTGACTAGTTACTCTTGGGCGGTGTACGTTTTCAGTAAATGCGTAAAATTTATTTGCCAGACCTGAGGCTTTGATTTCATAATCGGTATATCCGTCTCCGATTACAAATATTTCACCTTCCAGATTTACATTTCTTAGCGTCTCAGACTTTCCGTTGTTTTTAGAAAGGGGATTGTCTCTATTGAAATCAATGATTTTGCCATTTTCATCATAGACAAAATCATTTGCAAAGACATTTTCTCTCTGAATTCCATATTGACTTACAATCGGAATGATAAAGTCCTTGAAGCCATTAGAGATGATGTAGACGTCTTTTCCGTTGTCTTTCAGCCATTCTTTATTTCTCTCAAAAGACTTCGAAACTTTCAACTTCAATCGCTCGATCAGTTCGGTGATTTGGTCGCGGTTGGCTTGAAGAATAGTGAGTCGTTGTTCCAGACTTTCTCTAAAGGTAATCGTTCCTTCCATCCCCTTATCGGTGATGTCTTTGATAGCTTGGAGTTTAGAAGCTTGTTCAGGATCGTTTTTAAGGCTTATTTCTCCTAAAATATCCAAGGCTTCTACTTGGGTAAATGTACTGTCAAAATCAATAATGAATTTTTTGGTATAAGGCATAAGAGCAGGGTCAAAAGGTGCTAGCGTTTGTAAAATTACAGGATTGTTAAAAAAATCGAAGTTTTGTTGACAGAATTAATTCGAAAGTTTTTGATGTCTTAGCTTATTTCTAAAAAATAGCTCAAAAATCAATCAAAATGACTGATTTGACTGCATGGAATGATTTTCCTTTTACTCCTTGCCTGATTGATGTACTTTTGAAATCAAATATTCTTTCTATGAAAAACTCACACTTAATTTTGGTTTTTGCGGGATTAGTCGGATTTACTTCTTGTCAAAAATCCCAAGAAGTAGCTCAGAAAACTACCTATGAAGTGGTAGGTGAAGCGGAAGTTGTTCCTGGTAATTATGGTGACCTGATCAATGAAGAGGCCGTAGTAACAGCTGCTGAGATGGTCAGTAAAGTAGAGTCAGAGGGTACTTTTACCGGAAAAATTTCGGGTGATATCAAGGAAGTTTGTACCAAAAAGGGTTGTTGGTTTGCCATGGAATTGCCAAATGGTCATTCCATGAGGGTGACATTCAAGGATTATGGTTTTTTTATTCCTACCAATTCTCAAGGATTTCCAATTGTCATGGAAGGTGTGGCCACACTATCCGAGACAGATGTAGAGACGCTTCGTCATTATGCTGAAGATCAAGGTAAATCCAAGGAAGAAGTAGAGGCAATCACTGAACCTAAGAAGGAAATCACCTTTGAGGCGACCGGAGTAGTCATCAAATCGAAAGGATAAAATATGGCTTTGGCATTGGACAACTTGAGAGTGGGGAGGGTATATCGCTTGGTTAATCAAGGTGAGATCCGAAAAATCGAGGTGGTAGATAGGTTGTCTGGAGAAAATTTCAAAGTAAAAGACCTTGATACTCTAGAGTTCTACACGCTGTTCGAGCTACTACAATGGGGTAGAGGCAAAGATTATGATCTGGAAGAAATAAGATAAAATAGGGGGCGTCAAGCCCCTTTTACTTTTTATAAATCTGAAGTCTGCGAAAATAGTCCCCCTGGGATTTACTACCTTAAATTCAGGTATAAAATCTTAGGATAGGAGTATTCAGCGTAACTCAAGTCACACTTGAAATTTTCTAAATAGGGATAAATTCGAACATAATTTGAGTGTATGTCCAAAAGTCTAGGAGTGGCAATTGCCAAAGCAAAGTGTCCTTGTTGCAGGGAGGGGAATCTATTTCCGGTTTCACCATTTAGTTATAGAAGGCTTTCTGCTACGAATAAGCACTGCGAGGTGTGCGGGTCTAATTTGATTCCTGAACCAGGTTTTTATGACGGAGCCATGTATATCAGCTATGCTTTTTCGGTGGCCTTGGTGATTACCTCATTGGTTTCTGTTACAGTGTTGGTAGAAGAGCCCAAGCTTTGGATGTATATGTCTACCGTGGTGGTTTTAAACATCATTTTGCTTCCTGCCATGCTTAGATATTCCAAGACACTGTACCAATATGCCGCAGGTAAGCTGAAATACCGAGGAAATTAATTTTCTAGGAGAGGTAGATTTTCGAACAAAAACCTCTTTTCTGACTTTTATTCAGGTAAATTTTGGATATCATCCAGCACTTGAAATCATGAAAGTTTGGCAAAAGAAAATCATCATTCATACTCTGGCTTATTTTTATCTAGCTGCAGGGATAAATCACTTTATTTCGCCAGAATTTTATCTTTCCTTGATTCCCCCCTTTTTTTCCAATCCTGAACTCATCAATATTTTATCAGGAGTTGCAGAGATTTTGCTTGGCTTGGGAGTGTTGTATTATCCGACAAGGAGGAGAGCGGGTTTTGGAGTTGTGCTGATGCTTGTCGCTTTTATCCCTTCTCATGTGTATTTCATCCAGATAGGGTCATGCATTGAAGGAGGATTGTGTGTAGCGGATTGGATAGGGTGGGTGAGACTTCTAGTAATCCACCCCATTTTGATCTTTTGGGCATTTTGGGTTGCAAAAAATCCTAAAATATATGTCTAGAAATGTGTTTGGAGAGCCCTTGATTCCATGTAGTATGGATCCTCTCACCGGTTTTTTTCGAAATGGATGTTGTGAGACTGGACCTGAAGATTTGGGGACTCATACTGTGTGCGCGGTGGTGACCACTGAGTTTTTGGAGTTTACTAGAGCTAAAGGCAACGATTTGATCACTGCAAGGCCTGAATATCAATTCCCAGGCTTAAAACCTGGTGATAAATGGTGCCTGTGCGTCATGCGTTGGGTTGAGGCAAAAAAATCAGGTGTAGCCCCATTTGTAGTATTGGAAGCGACTAATGAGGCATCACTTCACTATGTTACTTTGGATGAATTAATAGCGCATGCATGGAAGAAGAGTTATTAAAAATAACTTTTTGTGATTAATACTAACAAAAAGAGTAGAAAAGCAAACTTTTTGATTTTTGCTCCCGTTTAGATGGAAGATTTGATTCATTCTAAATGGAATCCATACTAAAAAAAATACGGGTTGATGTCAGTGCGAGCCTTTACTTGAAGGATCCATTCAGTTCTGAATTGGGTATTTCTATCGTAAGAGAAGGTTCCCTGATGATTCAGGAACTGGGACTGGAGCAGTTTACTTTCAAAAAGTTGGCAGTGAAGATCGGAAGTGCAGAAGCAGCGATCTATCGATATTTTGAAAACAAGCATAAGCTACTCCTTTATCTAAATGCCTGGTACTGGGCTTGGTTGGAGCATAATTTTGTTTTTGCCACGGCCAATTTGATTGATCCTGAGGAGCGATTGTCGTTAGCTATTCGCTTGATGGTAGATGGTCCTATTTACCGTCAAAACGACTATTTAGACCCTGACCTGCTTCGTTACATTGTAGTAAATGAGTCTCTAAAAGGTTATATGACAAAAGAGGTAGACAGTGAACATGAATCAGGGATTTTTTCCCAGGTTTATAAATTCAGTGATCGGGTGACTTCCCTGATTAAGGAAATTAATCCTTCTTATACCTATCCCAAAGCCTTGGTATCTACTCTAATGGAATCTTCCTTATTGCAGTTATTCAATTCCCAGCACATGCCAGGGATGATTGATTCCAAGCCAGAAGGCGGTGACCGTTATCAATTCTTTCATCAACTAGTGAAAAAAGCCATATCCTAATGCATAGCTCATCCGGTCTAACACCAACTCAACGATTTTTTGGCCTCTTAAAGGAGGAGAAAAATCAAGTCTACGCAATCTATTTTTATGCTGTATTGAATGGTTTGATCACCCTTTCATTGCCCTTGGGGATCCAAGCAATTCTTAATTTCATTCTTGGAGGCAGAATTACCACCTCTTGGGTGATTTTGGTAGTCATTGTCGCACTGGGAGTTGTTTTTGGGGGATTTCTTCAAATCTCACAGCTTCAGATTATGGAAAGACTGCAGCAACGGATCTTTTCAAAATCAGGCCTTTCTATCGCTTATAGATTACCAAGAGTGAAGACTGAAATTTTGCATGGGGAATATGGCCCCGAGATCGTCAACAGATTTTTTGACACGGTTAATCTTCAAAAGGGCCTTGCAAAAATCTTGATTGACTTCTCGGCAGCGTTGCTTCAGGTGGTTTTCGGCTTATTGCTTCTTTCTTTTTACCACCCGAGCTTTATTCTATTTGGATTAGGATTATTCGGGATCTTGGCTTTGATCTTTTACTTCACTGCTCCAAGGGGTATGGAAACCGCCCTCAAAGAGTCTTCTTACAAATATCAAACTGCTTATTGGTTAGAAGAAGTGGGGCGAACTCTCAATTCTTTCAAATTGGTGGGAAGCACAAGATTGCCAATCCTAAGAGCGGATAAACTGATCCAGAAGTATGTTGAATTCAGATCCAAGCACTTTCATGTGTTGATTTTTCAATACAAAGTCATGATTGCTTTTAAAGTGCTGATCGTGACGAGTTTGCTTTTGGCGGGTAGCTTCCTGTTGATCAATGATCAGATTTCTATCGGACAGTTTGTAGCAGCGGAGGTGATCATTGTCTTGGTGGTCAATTCTGTAGAAAAGCTGATCCTTTCTCTCGAAACGGTATATGATACACTGGTGTCTGTAGAAAAATTGGGACACATTATGGATTTGGAACTCGAGCACCAAGGTCCGGGAGAGAAAATCATCCAAGCTCAACCTGAAGGCTTGAAATTTGGACTTGAGGATGTTGTCTTTCAGCCTTTGGATTCACCTGAACCATTGTTGAAGGGAGTTTCATTGACCATCCAACCAGGTAAAAAGGTAGTCGTCACTGGTGAAAGCGGAAGTGGTAAAAGTGCAATGATGGCTTTGTTTTCAGGGCTTTACGAAGAATATGAAGGTAAAGTCTTAGTGAATGACCTTTCGCTGGAATACATCAATCTTGAAAAATACAGAGGCATGGTCGGAGATTTTCTGGAGCTACAGCAGATTTTCCACGGCACTATCAAAGAAAACATCCTTATGGGGAGAGATTATGATCAGGATCAAGTGGATTTTATTCTAAACCTCGTAGGACTCAAAGAATACATTTATCAATTGCCTCAGGGATTGGAAACTATGCTCCAACCGGAAGGAAAGGGATTGTCAAAAACTTTGGCTCATCAAATATTGCTCGCGCGTGGATTTGTAGGACATCCAAAGGCGCTAATAATGGAAAATGTCCTAAGCTACGTAGATCCTCAGATCAAAGAAAAAGTGGTAGACTTTATCATGAAGGGTTCATGGACATTATTGATTGTTTCTAATGAAGAAGCTGTCCAGAAGATGGCTGATGAAATTATCTACATGGAAAAAGGAAAACTCGTATTCCATGGAGGCTTTGAAGAATATAAAAAATTAAAAAAGTAAGTAGGCCATGTTGAATATATCTTCCAATACGATTAAGGAATCTATTCCTTTCAGCGGTGCCAAAAGTTTGGTAATGACTTTGCCTCGCAAGGAAAGTCAAAAACGCCTCCGAATCCTGACAGGTGTCTTGATCGCAGCTTTCATCATGCTATTCTTGCCTTGGACCCAAAATATCAGGTCAAAAGGTTATGTCACAGCACTCAGACCAGATCAAAGACCACAGACCGTGCATTCTATCATCGCGGGTAGAATAGAAAAATGGTATGTGGCAGAAGGTGATTTTGTGGCTGCGGGTGATACTATTTTAAGAATTTCTGAAGTGAAAGATGAGTATTTCGACTCCTTGCTTTTACCTAGAACGCAGCAGCAGGTCGATGCTAAAACCCTCTCTGCAACCTCTTATGGGAACAAAGTTTCAGCGCTTCAGGATCAGATTGAAGCACTTAAGAGAAATAATGTATTGAAGCTTCAGCAAGCTCAAAACAAGCTCAAAATTGCTGAGCTAAAGGTTCAATCTGACAGTATCGGTTTTGTGCAGGCTAAGGTTGACTTTGACATCGGAAAGTATCAGCTGGATCGTGCCGAGCAGTTATTCAAAGAAGGATTGAATTCTCTGACTGTGTTGGAAAGTCGAAGGCTGAAATTTCAGGAGGTACAGGCAAAATTGATTTCTTCCGAAAACAAATTACTCAGCAGTCAGAATGAACTCATCACAGCCAGAATAGACCTGGATGCTATTGATAACGAGTTTAAAGACAAATTGGCCAAAGCAGAATCAGACAAATACACGGCTCTTTCTTCACAGTTTGATGCAGAAGCTACTGTGACTAAGCTAGAAAACCAATACTCCAACTATGAGCAGCGGACTCGATACCGATACATATTGGCGCCTCAAAACGGCTACATCGCCAAAGCCATTCAAGTAGGTATCGGTGAAACTATCAAGGAAGGAGCAGAAATTGTAAATATCGTTCCGTCCGAAGCTGAATTGGCGGTTGAAATGTACGTGCAGCCTGTTGACTTGCCTTTGATTAAAGTAGGCAATAAAGTCCGATTCATTTTTGACGGTTGGCCAGCTATCGTGTTTTCGGGATGGCCTCAAATTTCCAACGGTACCTTTGGCGGTGTAGTAGTAGCGATCGATCAATTTGCGGGTTCTAACAACCAATACCGTGTGTTGGTAGTCGAAGATCCCGAGGAAGACAATTGGCCTGATTTATTGAGAATTGGCTCAGGAGCAGATGGAATAGCGCTTCTCAATGATGTACCTGTTTGGTATGAAATCTGGCGTCAACTGAACGGCTTCCCGGCAGACTACTATTCTCAAGAAGAAAAAGATAAAGCAGCTTCCTCCAAGAAATGAAAAAAGGAATATTAATAGTATTGGTCAGTTTGATCTCGATTTCATCAAGAGCTCAGGATTCACTCAAATTGAATTTTGAGCAATTTATGGAATGGGTCGAGTTGTACCATCCTATTGCGGTCCAAGCTGAGATTAATCTTAGAATGGGTCAGATGGAAGTAAGGCAGGCAAGAGGTGGCTTTGATCCCCTGGTCTATGGTAACTTGGATAAGAAGCAGTATAAGGAATCGACCTACTATGATAAGAGGGAAGCAGGTGTGATGGTTCCTACTTGGATGGGAGTGGAGTTAAATGGAGTTTTCGAGCAAAATACCGGCAAATTTCTAAACTCCGAGAGCAATGTACCTGCCACAGGATTGCTTTCTGCAGGCGCTTCTGTCAATTTAGGTCAAGGTCTATTATTGGATGACAGAAGGGCTACATTACGAAAAGCCCAAATCTACCAGCAAGCTACCGAAGTCGAGCGTCAAAACATGCTCAATGAGCTGAATCTTCAAGCAACTGACATGTATTGGCGCTGGTCACTTGCCAAGGAGAATGTCGAGGTACTTAGGGAGGGTGTGGAACTGGCGAAATTTAGGTTTAATGCAGTCAAGCGCTTTTTTGAATTGGGAGATCAAGCCGCCATTGATACCGTGGAAGCATTTACCCAATTGCTTAATAGAGAATATCGTCTTCAGATTGCAGAAAACACCTTTTTTGCAACTACTCAAGAGCTCAATACTTTCCTTTGGGATGAAGATGGTAATCCAATGGAACTTGGTCAAGGGGTAGTTCCTCAGGGTTTGTTTGAGGAGTTTACCATGGCACCTGATGCCGAAGAGTTAAGAGTGCTTGTAGCTAGACATCCTGAATTGAGATTGACAGATTATGAATTAGCAAGCCTGGATGTAGAGAAAAGGCTAAAGACCCAGCAACTTTTACCTGTGGTAAAATTGAAATACAACTTCCTTTCGGAATCATTTTCTGAGTTTGACCCTTCTCCTTTTTTTGAAAACAATTATAAATGGGGCGTTTCATTCTACACTCCATTGCTGTTGAGGAAAACCAGAGGTGCTGTGGGCTTGACTAAGGCCAAGATTGAAATGAAACAGACTGCTCGGGATTTGAAGGAGCTTCAACTTCGTACTAAACTCGATTCAGAATTGTACAATTGGTCAATCCTGAACCAACAAGTCAATACCATATCTCAAAATGTAAAGAGTCTGGAAGCGCTCTTGACTGGCGAGACCAGAAGATTTGAAATAGGGGAAAGTACGCTTTTCCTAGTCAATGCCAGAGAGGTTGCCGTATTTGATTCTAGACTTACCTTGAATGATCTAGCTTCCAAACTCCGTACATCATACGCGAAAACCAGATTTGCTGCAGGGTTAGGATTTGAGGAAAACTAGGGATTACCTAGTTTTCCTTACTTTTTCATAAGCCGCCAGAAGGCCGATTTGATCTTCCAGTTCAAAGAGATCCTTGATCGAGGTAGTGATTTTTTCAAACTCCGAAAGCGATTGATCTACGTTTGAAAAGTAGTTCTTAACGTCTGCTGTATCTTTAATTTTATCAGATTGATTTAGGTAAAAAAGGATAAGTGAAACAAGTCCTAAAGAAGCAATAGGAGGTAAAGCTCCTGTTTTTTGGAAATGATAATTAAAGATCGGCAAAAGCCTACTCTTGAATTTAGCGATTGAGTTTAAAGAGATATCTGCCAATTTATGTGAAACAAAAGGGTTTCTGAATCGGTCAAGAACCTGATTTGCATAGCGTTGAAGATCCTCTTTGGAAGCATTCATACTTGGGAAAATCTCTTGCTCCAGTAACAGGTTCAATTCAACTTGATTTTCATCCTTGGATACATATTCTCCAACTGTCACAATTCCCTCTAGCAGTCCTTTCGCAGCCATAAAAGTGTGAAGGCCGTTTAGAATCCGTATTTTCCTCAGTGAGTAATAGTCTATAGAAGGGTTGAGCATTACTTCAGCCTTGCTGTTTAAAAAGGGTAGAAGGTCTTTGTCTTTTTCATTTCCTTCAATGGCCCAAAAGCAATAGGGTTCAGTCTGAACTACAAAGGAATCGTTTTCTTTCTCTTTCAATTCTAAATGGGAAGGAAACCCCGGGACAATTCGGTCTACCAAGGAATTGAAAAACCTACATTGCATATTGATCCAAAGGCTAAACTCTGTAGGTAACTGCCAATCTTGTGCATGTTTCAACACAAATTCCTTGAGAAGGTCTCCGTTTTTAGGAAGCAGTTCACAAGGTAAAATGACCGTTTGAGCTTGAGGCAAAGTCTGAAATCTTCGGTAGAGCCATTGAGTCAGTCTGCCCGCAAAGGATTCCGCAAATTCTGTAATTGGACCTTCATTTTTCCAGATCATCCCTGCCTCAGTTACATTGGATATAATCCATTTTACATCAAGAGAGGAAGCGAAATTCAGGAACCTATCCGCTTCTGCCGGCAGGCTTAATCCATTTTTTACACAGGTGATCTTTTGGATTTCTTCTACTTTGAGTCCATTTTCAATACCAGCCACAACCACGTGGTATTGGAAATTTTGTTTTTCAAGTCCTTCAAGTGTAGTACCCCCAGTACTTTGTATCATGCAGATATTCAGGGGTTTTTCAATAGTAGAAATATCCTGAACCATTGGTTCGATAAATGCTCGTAGAAAATTTCCTGTTCCGAATTGAAGAATTTGAATTGTGTTGTTTTCCATTTCGCAATTATTAATCAGATTGGCCAATAAAACCTTAAAGAATATGTCCGCCTTTATTTTAGTAGAAGTAGATATCCATAATATGGAAGTTTATGAAGATTACAAAAAGTTAACCCCTGGTAGCCTTGAGCCATTTGGAGGGAAATTTGTCATTCGTGGATTAACTGTTGAGGCCTTGGAAGGAGAGTGGAAACATGACCGCTTGGTATTATTGGAATTTCCTAATAGAGATAAGGCCTTGGAATGGTACAATTCTGAAACTTACCAAAAGGCTAAGAAAATTCGAGAAAAAGCCTCTTCTGCCAACTTTTTTATTGTGGGTTGATGCATTTGGCATTTTTATTGGTATAAACAACAAAAAAAATGTTTTGAGGAGATTTAAAACTAATTTTTCAAAACAGTTTTTTTCTAGGAAATGTTAAAATAACATCAAAAAAAATCAATCACCTAAATCAAAAAGTACAATGAAAAAGAATTACTTAAAATTATCAGGCTTAAGCTTGGCTATTGCCTTGCTTATTTCTTCTTGTATGTCAGAGGTAGAGGCACCTTTGGTTAATGAAACAACAGGGATAGTAAATGAAGTTGCTATTGCTGATTCTGAAGAATTAGGCGGGGAAAATTTTAGAAGAAAGAAAAAGGAATATTACTATCAGGAGAGATTTTCTAATCAAAGTATTGCTGGTTATCCTGGGGTTTCTCCAATAGCTTTTCCTGGTTTTGGGAAAGGGGAGGCTACGTTCTTAGGCAGATCATACTCATTTTTCAATCAATATGCGTTGGGTGTTCCGGATCAAAATGGAATTGCATTTACTGCTGCGGCACCAGTTACAGAGTATTTTGAAAAGGAACTTACTAGGCTAAGATTAAAGGTTGATGAGATTAATGATAATCCTGAGTTGGTAAGTTCAATCACTACTGATGGAAAAGGAAATGCCATTTTCTTCAATAATGTTTCCAACAGAGTACAGTTTGACGCAATGGGAAATTTAACTTTCGAAGCTCAAGTTAAAATTGTTGGAGGTACCGGTAAATTCAAAGGGGCAAGTGGTGAAGGTACCGTTAAGGGTAATGTATTAGCAGAAAGTGGTAGAGGAAATACCGTCGTTAAAGCAAAAATTGAATTTTGATAAAAGATCAAATGGTCAAGAATTTTTGGTAAAACTCCTAAGTACTTGATAAATTATAGTTCAAAAAAAGAGCGGCCTTGATCTCAAGAGCCGCTCTTTTCTTTTATAGGGAAACTCCTCTTTTCCAAGGGATAAAATCAAAATTCCGTTTTTCCTCAGCCTTAGTTTGAATCCTTCCGCTTGCTACTTCTATGATGTAATCCAAAAGTTTGTCACCGGAAGACTCTATGGTGTCCTCACCCGTGATCACAGTCCCTGAATTGAAGTCAATGATGTCAGGCATTTTGGACGCCATTTTGGTATTGGTTGATACTTTGATTACCGGACTTATGGGGTTTCCAGTTGGAGTGCCAAGTCCGGTTGTGAATAAAATGATATTCGCTCCACTTCCAGCTAAGCCGGTTGTGCTTTCTACATCATTACCCGGGGTGCAAAGTAGATTTAAGCCAGGTGTTTTCACATATTCTGTGTAGTCCAATACATCTGAAATAGGCGCTGTACCTCCTTTTTTCGCTGCACCACAAGACTTGATCGCATCGGTAAGTAGTCCGTCTTTGATATTTCCCGGACTTGGATTCATGTCAAATCCGCTTCCCACTCGTTTGGCGGCATTGTTGTAGGCTTCCATGAGGTTCACAAACTTCTCTGCAAGAGCAGGTGTTTCGCATCGATTGATGAGGTTTTGTTCGGCACCGCAGAGTTCTGGGAACTCGGAAAGAATCGCCACACCTCCTAAGGCCACAATCAGATCAGAAACTCTTCCTAGAGTCGGATTGGCAGAGATTCCCGAAAAACCATCCGAACCGCCACATTCAAGTCCTATGACAAGCTTACTTAAAGGAACGGGTTCTCTTTTGAATTTATTAGCCTCTACCAGTCCCTCGAAAGTTTTCTGAATCGCTTTTGAGATCAAAGCTTCAGTCGTGCCTTCTTGCTGCTGTTCACAAATGACTACTTGTTTTTGGCAATTGAGTTGAGCTAATTTTTCTTTAAGGATGCTCACCTGGGCATTTTGGCATCCCAAGCTCAGTACTGTGGCTCCAGCTACATTGGGATGGTGGATGTATCCCGCCAAAAGCGCGCACAAAGCCTCTGCATCACTTCTTGTGCCTCCACAACCCATGGCATGGGTCAGAAAGCTGATTCCGTCCAGATTTTCGAAGATTTTTGACTCGCCTTTTGACTGATTTTGCGAAACCGTTTCCGTAAATTTTTCACTTTTCAGGCCAGAAATGAGGTTTTTGATCTGGACTTCGTAGGGATTAGGCTGAGAAAATCCTAGCGCATTTTCAAAGGCTTCTTGCAGCAGTTTTACATTGGTATTTTCACAAAAAACCATCGGCAAAACCAGCCAATAATTGGCTGTTCCTACTTGATTATCAGCTCTTTTATACCCTAAAAAAGTCCTGTTTTTCCAGGATTCAACGTCGGGTGTATTCCACTCAAAATTACCTGCAGAAAGCTCGTATTCGCGTGTTTTATGCTTGATATTGGCGAGGGTGATCGCATGTCCCTTAGGGATTGCTTGGGTAGCTTCTCCCACTACGGTACCATACATCAGGATGTCTTCACCTTGTGCAAAATCTCGAATGGCAAACTTGTGTTTAGCGGCTACAAATTCTTGAATATCAAGCTCAAAAGCGCTGGTTTTGACTCTTTCTCCTGGCTGAAGATCAGTGAGTGCGACACCGACATTGTCCAATGGATCTAAAAGTAGGGAAGTGTTGTGCATCGTTTTTATTCCTTATTTTGGTCAAATTAGAGAAAAAAATATTCTTCCATGAAGAAAATTGTCACCATCGGTGAAGTCATGCTGAGACTATCACCGCCCGGAAATCAGCGTTTTTTCCAGACGCATTCCTTCGATGTGGAATTTGGAGGTTCAGAAGCCAACGTGGGTGCTGCTTTGGCTTATTGGGGAATGCAGGTAGCTCATATTACTGCTTTTCCTGATCATGAAATCGGCTGGGCGGCAGCGGGTCAGCTCCGCAAAAATGGGATCGATACCCAATTTATCCCTCATATCCCAGGCAGAATGGGCGTATATTACTTGGAGCAAGGCGCCATGCAACGGAGTTCCCAAGTGATCTATGATCGGGCAGGTTCTGCTTTTGCCAATTTTGATGGAAGTCAATTGGATTGGGATAAAATTTTGGACGGAGCGGACTGGGTGCATTGGTCAGGGATTACCCCTGCACTTTCACAACACTGCGCAGACCTTACTTTGGCAGCACTAAAAAAAGCCAATGAGAAAGGAATAAAAGTGAGCGGAGACCTTAATTACCGCAGCAATCTCTGGCAATTTGGGAAAGCTCCTCATCAAATCATGCCTGCATTGATGGAACTCACCCATGTGATCATCGCAGGTACTAGAGATTTCAAACAATGTCTCAACGAAGATTACAAAAGCTTCACTGAGGTTAGAAATATGGCCTTTGATCGCTATCCAAAGCTTGAATACATTGTGAAAACCGATCGAATCTCTCACAGCTCTTCCAATAACACCATTTCAGCGTCTCTTTACAGTAAGAAAAAGACCTATTCCTCCCGAGCCTATGAGCTGACCCATATCGTGGACCGAGTAGGAACGGGGGATGCCTTTGGGGGTGGATTGATCTACGGTTTACTAAACATGGGACCAAAAGATGCCATCGAGTTTGCCATGGCAGCAGGTGCGATCAAGCATAGTGTGCCGGGGGATATTTTGCTTTGCTCACTTCAGGAAGTACAAGAATTAGCCGCCGGTGAAGGTGGCGGTAAAATCAAACGATAATGAGAAACCCAACTCCATTTATCCAGCGCATGCATGCCGGAGGTATGATGCCTATTTTCTTTCACCCTGATGAGCAAGTCTGTTTAGACCTTCTTTATTCTGCTTACGAAGGTGGAGTGAGAGTAATTGAAATGGTGAACCGAGGCAAAGAAGCCAAATCCATTTTTCCCAAAATCAGAGAAGCCGCTGACCGAATGCCGGGGCTTTATTTGGGAGCTGGTACGATCTACCATCCTCATGAAGCGGAGGAGTTTATTGACATGGGGGCAGAGTTCATTGTAGCACCTGTGATGAATCCCAAACTGGGTGAATATTGTGCTAGGGTAGAGGTGCCGTGGATCCCCGGATGCGGAACCGTTTCCGAAGTTTTTTTTGCTCAGGAACTTGGTTCTGAGCTAGTAAAGATCTATCCTGCTAACATTCTGACACCCGAGTTTGTCCCTGCAGTACATGCAGTGATGCCAAAAATTGAAATCATCCCAACCGGTGGAGTAGAACCTACAGAAAAAAGCATGAAGGCCTGGTTTGATGCTGGGGTTCTTTGTGTGGGGATGGGGTCTCAACTATTCAGAAAGGATCTGATTGCAAAAAGAGCCTTTTCGGAAATTCAGGAATCTGTCAAGAATGCCATGAACATTATCTCCTCAATAAGAGACAATAGACCCTAAATGAAATACAACCGATTCCTAATCTTTGGCCTGCTTCTCCTTTTTGGATATGGAGGCTGTCAATCCGACTCTCGGATCAAAGTCATCAAAATGGGGCACGCCCAAGTGACGGCTCACCCGGTGCACAATGCCATGGTTTTTCTAGCTAAGAAACTAGAAGAAAAATCCAAAGGCAGAATTAAAGTAAAAGTTTATCCCAATCAACAGCTGGGTACCGAACGTGAGCTTTTGGAGCTTTTGCAGATCGGGAGTGTGGGCATGACCAAAGTCTCTGCTGCATCTCTAGAGGCTTTTTCTCCAGAAATCAGTGTGCTAGGTTTGCCATTTCTTTTCAGAGATGATGACCATATATCCAAAGTTCTCAATGGAGAAATCGGTACGGAGCTTTTGTTGAGTTCGGAAAAATTCTGGCTTCGAGGCCTTTGTTTTTATGATGCGGGGAAAAGAAGCTTTTACAGCAAAGCAAAGCCTATTGAAACCCCCGCGGACCTAGCAGGACTCAAAGTAAGAGTACAAGAATCCAAAATGGCAATCAACATGATCCGAAGCATGGGAGGGTCTCCGACTCCGGTAGCATACGGAGAACTCTACACTGCCTTGCAACAAGGAATCGTAGATGCAGCCGAAAATAACCTTCCGAGTTTTTACAATTCACGCCACTATGAGGTGTGTAAATACCTTTCCATTGATGAACATACGGCAATTCCAGATGTGGTATTGGTGAGCACGGTGGTTTGGGAGCAGCTTAGTCCTGAGGAGCAGCAATGGATGCAGGAAGCGGCGGATGAATCTGCAATTTATCAAACTGAACTTTGGAAAGTCTCTGTGGAAGAATCTATGCGCGAGGTGCAAAAAGCCGGAGTTCAGGTCAGCTATCCTTCCAAAGAGCCATTTCAAAATCAGGTTCAATCGGTCTATGAATTGGTTTCTAAAGAGAATCCTCAGCTAGCTCAACTAATCCAACGAATTCAAAATACCAAGTAATGGCGCTTAAAGAGAAATTAGATCAATTTATCCAAGTCCTCATTGCGGTATTGATGGGCTTGATGGTAATCAATGTGACTTGGCAGGTTTTTTCCCGATACGTGTTGGGAGATCCAAGTTCATTTACTGACGAACTTTCCCGATACAGCATGATCTGGTTGGGGTTGGCTGGTTCAGCTTATGTATCCGGCAAAAATGGCCATTTGGCAATTGATATTTTGCCTGAAAAACTCAAAGGAAAGAAACTGCTTTACCTCCAGTTTTTTATCCATGCTATCGTGATTTTCTTTGGAGCAGTGATCATGGTTTGGGGAGGTGGTAACTTGGTTTACATCACCCAGATCTTGCAGCAAAAATCAGCAACTCTACAGATACCCTTGTCTTGGGTTTATGGCATTGTTCCTCTTTCAGGATTATTAGTGGTGTACTACCACATTTTTCACATTGTACAACTCATCAAAAATCTGGAATAATCATGGAGTGGATAGGTATATTGATTTTGGTACTCAGCTTCGTGACCTTGTTGGTTTTGGGAGTACCTGTAGCTTGGAGTTTAGGCCTTTCAAGTTTTTTTACGCTGATCATTACAGTAGCAGCATTGCCATCTGCGACTACCATCGCCCAGCGATTAGCCACTGGTCTGGATAGTTTTTCACTACTGGCTATTCCCTTTTTCGTGCTGGCAGGTGAGATCATGAACAAAGGAGGAATTGCCAACCGACTGATTGATTTTGCCAAAGGACTTACCGGAAGGCTACCAGGTGGTCTGTTATATGTAAACGTGATTGCCTCGATGCTATTTGGAGCAATCGCCGGTTCAGCTGCGGCAGCGGCTTCCGCTTTGGGAAGTATTTTGGGGAAGCGAATGGACGAAGAAGGTTATCCCAAAACTCTTGGTGCGGCAGTGAACATTACTTCTTCTACCACAGGTTTGATCATTCCTCCTTCCAATGTGTTGATCATTTATTCCTTAGCAAGTGGAGGGGTTTCTATCGCAGCCTTGTTCGTGGCAGGTTATCTTCCTGGAATTCTATTGGGCTTGGTATTGATGGCATGTGCGGCCATTTTCATCAAGAAAAATAACTTACCTGCAGGAGACCCTGTCACGCTAAGTTTTCTGGGTAAATCATTCTGGAGAGCAGTTCCAAGCCTATTTCTTTTGTTTGTAGTAATTGGAGGTATTGTAGCCGGTGTTTTCACTGCTACGGAAGCCTCTGCAATCGCAGTGGTGTACACCTTGCTTTTATCCCTTGCCTACAGAGAACTGAAGTGGAGTGAGCTTCCGGGGATTTTGGTGAGATCCTCTGAAACCACAGCAGTTGTGCTCTTATTGATTGGAACATCAATGAGTATGTCTTGGGTGATGTCTGCCGAGGATATTCCACAGATGATCAGTGAGTTTATGCTCAATGTCAGTGATAACAAATGGGTGATACTGATTTTGATCAACATCATTTTACTTGTGGTAGGGGTTTTCATGGATATCACTCCTGCGGTGTTGATTTTTACCCCGATCTTTCTTCCTGTAGTAACCAAAGTTGGAGTAGATCCTGTACACTTTGGGATTATGATGGTAGTCAATTTATGTATCGGCTTATGTACTCCACCGGTTGGCTCTCTTCTATTCGTGGGTGTGTCTATCGCAAAAATCTCTCTAACACAAGTAATCAAGCCCTTACTGCCATTCTTCTTGGCAATGATTATTGCCTTGGCATTGATTATGATTTTCCCGGAAATCTCGCTGTTCCTTCCGAGGTTATTTGATCTGATTTGATACTGTGTTAAGGGTCGCAATTAGCGACCCTTTTTCATTTCCAAGTAGTTTAGTGTTTAAGATTTCTCTTTGAAAAAGCGAAGTGAACCTTACTTCTTTTTTATGGGATGATTTTCTGAATCAGATCCAAACTTTTGTTGTGACTGATTTTGTTCCGTTCAGTTACTTAAAAAATGTGCTTGGGTGTTAGCACTTTACCGATTGCCAGTTCTCTTTTTAAAACAACTTATATGAATAAGTTTTTTCGAGTGTAGGCATTCTGTATTTTCAAAATCGCTAAAACATCAATCCGCGGATTCTATGAAAACCTACTACAATCCAGAAGACCTCAAGAAATTTGGTAAAATCACAGACCTTCAAAAACCAATGGGAGACAAGTTTTTCGCCTATTATGCAGAGGTCTTCAAAGAAGGTGCGCTAACTGCAAGGGAAAAATCCTTGATTGCCTTGGCTGTAGCCCATGCTATCCAATGCCCGTACTGCATCGATGCTTACACCACTGATACCTTAGAAAAGGGATGCGACGAAGAGCAAATGATGGAGGCTGTCCACGTAGCTGCAGCGATCCGAGGAGGAGCGTCATTGGTTCATGCCACTCAGATGATGAATAAGATCAATGAAATCTCCATGTAATTGATTTCTTTGCCATCTTATCAAGTCTAAACTTCAAAAAGTGAAATCATTAAAAGCACAGCAGCATGCTTTAGCCAATCCTGAAAGTGAGCTCAAGATTTTAGAAAATGAGCTTCCTTCAGGTTTTTCCAATTTCAGTCAGCACTTAGAGCAAATTGGGTTATTTCCCTTGATGCCGACTGGTTTGGAGATTTTCCAGATGAACTTGGGAAAAATGTGCAATCAAGTCTGTAAGCATTGCCATGTAGACGCTGGTCCTGACCGCAAGGAAATCATGACCAATGAGACTATGAGCCAGTGTTTGAAAATTATTCAAGCTGAGAAAAGCATTCATACAGTCGACCTCACAGGTGGTGCTCCAGAGATGAATCCAGAGTTTAGATGGCTCGTTTCCGAAATCAGAAAGACCAGGCCTGAAGTCAAAATTATTGTCCGGTGCAACTTGACCATCATTTTGGCCAACCCAAGATTCCATGATTTACCTGATTTTTTCAAGGAAAATGGAGTAGAGGTAGTCTCTTCCTTACCTTATTTTACAGCGCTCAAAACTGACGCACAGCGAGGAGATGGCGTGTTTGAAAAGTCGATCGAAGCATTGAAAATGCTTAATGCGGTAGGATATGGAAAAGAGGATACAAATTTGATTATCAAATTAGTATACAATCCTTCCGGTGCATTTCTTCCAGGCTCTCAAAGTGAATTGGAAGCTGAGTTTAAAAAGAAACTATGGGAGAGATTTCAGATCAAATTCAATTCCCTATTCACTATTACCAACCTTCCCATTTCTAGATTTCTTGAATACTTACTGAGATCGGGTAATTATGATAATTACATGGAAAAACTGATTTCAGCCTTTAACCCAGTCGCGGCCTCCGGGGTGATGTGCCGCAATACTTTATCCATAGGTTGGGATGGATTCCTGTTTGATTGCGATTTTAATCAGATGCTTGATTTGAAGGTAGATGTTGAAAAACATCAACACATTTCAAATTGGAATTCCGCCGCCCTTTCCCAGAGAGCGATTGTAGTGAATAACCATTGCTTTGGATGTACTGCAGGTGCTGGCTCGAGCTGCGGGGGAGCCACTGCCACATGAGCCAAGATGCGCTTCTGATTTTTCAAAAGAACCCAGTCAAAGGCCTAGTTAAAACCCGACTTGCAGCCACATTGGGGAAAGATATGGCGTTGTCGATCTATCAATTTCTTTTAGACAGAACATTTGCTGAGGTCAATAAAATAGATCAGAAAGTAATGGTTTTCTTTTCTGACTTTATTCCCAATGATTATCTATTTCCCACTCATTCCCTTTTTCTTCAGGAAGGGATTGATTTGGGTGAAAAAATGAAAAATGCCTTTCGACTGGTCTTTTCCAAAGGCTTTCAGAAGGCAGTAATCATCGGGACTGACTGTCCAGACTTGACTTCAGATATAATGACAGAGGCATTTAGCCAATTGGATCAGTCGGATTTGGTTATTGGCCCTGCCGCCGATGGAGGTTATTACCTGCTTGGAATGAAATCCGAGCATTCTTTTTTATTTCAGGAAATTGAATGGAGTACTTCAGAGGTCTTTTCCCGAACTTTGGAACAAGCCAATCACCATAATCTTACTTTCAGTTTGCTTCCCATGCTCCACGATATAGATGAGGAAGAAGATTGGAAGAGGTTTATTACCCAAAACCCTAGCTATGGAAAATTACTTGGATACCACGATTGATGTCTACAAGCAAGCGGCATTGAAGCCTGACGTAGGCCTATGCTGTACTACCACCCCCATCTGGCAACTCCCTGATCTCAGCATCCCCAAGATCATGCAGGAGATGAATTACGGTTGTGGAAGTACGGTTCATCCGAGAGACTTGGTTAATCAGCCCAGAATTCTCTATGTAGGTGTTGGGGGAGGAATGGAAGTCTTGCAATTTGCTTATTTCTCCAGGCAAAAAGATGGCGTAATCGGGGTGGACGCAGTGGATGAAATGCTCTATGCATGTGATAAAAATCTCAGTTTGGCTGAACAGTCCAATGCCTGGTTCAAGAGAGAATTTGTGACCTTAAAAAAAGGAAACGCCCTTTCACTTCCCGTTGAAGATGGTTCCATTGACGTAGCTGCTCAAAACTGCCTGTTCAATATTTTCACCACAGAAGATTTAAAGAGAGCACTTTCGGAAATGTATCGTGTGCTAAAACCACACGGTAGACTTGTACTCAGCGATCCGATTACTCGAAATCAAATGCCCGAAAACCTCAGAAAAGATGAGCGCCTGAGGGCACTATGCCTGAGTGGTTCTTTGGCGATGGAAGACTATTTGAAGTTGATTACGGATGCCGGTTTTGGTACGGTGGAAGTGCGGGCAAAACGACCCTACAGAATCTTGGCTCCTGGGCATTATGATACTTCCGAGCTTATTTTCTTGGATTCTATGGAAGTATGTGCGATCAAAGATCCTATGCCAGAGGATGGCCCTTGTATTTTCACGGGAAAAACTGCCATCTACTTTGGGGATCAGGAGTATTTTGACGATCACAAGGGGCATGTCTTGCTAAACAATCAGCCATTGGCTGTTTGTGATAAAACTGCCGCGGCACTTAGTTCACTAGATCAAAAGGATATTTACGTTTCGGATTCCACCTTTTTTTATGATGGAGGAGGCTGCTGCTAAAATGAGAAGAATCATAGTTATCCTAGGATTGCTCTTGTCACTTTCCCATTTGGGTTTTTCGCAGACTGCAGAATCTGCCAAGTATGAAATTGTAGTACTTGGAATGAAAATCGGAACGATGACAGCTCAAAAGTTGAATCAATCCGATTCCTTGTTGTACAAGGTTGACAGCCAGGTCAAGTTTTGGTTTTTTGGAAATGTGGAGTTGAAGTTCAACACAAGATCTCACTTCCTCGGCGGAAAGCTGGTCAAAGCCCGATCTGATTCCAAAACCAACAGAGGGGATTTTTCTTCAAAAATAGATTGGAAGGGTAGTCACTATGCTGTGAATGCGGCCTCTTATGAGTATGAAAATGCAAAACCGCTGAAAGGGCCGCTGGCTTGGAGCAGCACCAAGATGTTTTTTCATGAACCTTCGGACAAAGAGGTTTTCCTTTCAGAAGTGTATGGGGTGACGGGGCCGATCAAGAAAATTGGACCTGGGGCTTATGAAATCACAGTGGACGGCAATACCAATAGGTACTATTATGTCGGTGGAAAATTGGAAAAAATTGTCCTTGAAAACGCCATCAAAAACTATCAAGTGAGACTGATTAAATAAGGAGAAAGGTTGATTGTTAAGTAAACAAAAAGATAAAGTCTCCTATTTTACTTGGCTTGAATACAGTCCTATACAGTCTTTGGTCAAATACAGAATGCCTCAGTAAACTCAATCTCTTGACTTCTCAAAAAGCTTTAGAGTCAAATCTACTAGACGATTAGCATAACCTGACTCATTATCATACCAACCTACCACTTTCACCATCGAACCTTTGGTTGAGGTAAGTGCCTCATCGATAATGCAGGAGTGTGAGTTGCCAATGATATCCATAGAGACGATCGGATCCGATTCAACTTGTAGGTATCCCTTTAGGCTTTCTTTTTCAGCCTTTTTAAATGCAGCATTTACTTCTTCTAAGCTGACTTCCTTTTCTAACTCTACGATCAAATCAGTTAACGAACCATCTGGAACAGGTACTCTCATGGCTGATGCTTCAATTTTCCCGGCCAATTCTGGCAAGACCCTATCCAAAGCTTTTCCTGCATTGGTTGTAGTGGGAATGATCGAATAAGCAGCTGCCCTAGCCCTTCTCAAATCTCGATGTGGCGCATCGTGAAGGTTTTGATCGTTGGTATAGGAGTGAACGGTCGACGCAAATCCTTTGACCACCCCAAAATGTTGGTGCAAAACCTGAATCATAGGAGCGAGGCAATTGGTGGTGCAGGAAGCGTTTGAAACTATAGGTTCTGAGGTATCCAAGAGATGGTCATTAACCCCCATTACGATCATTGGAATGGACTCCTCTTGAGAAGGTGCCGAAATGATGACTTTTTTGGCGCCTGCCAAGAGATGCATGTTGGCACCCTCTCTATGTGTAAATCTTCCGGTGCATTCGATCACCACGTCAATGTTGAGGTCTTTCCATGGGAGATCTTTGGGATCTGATTTCGAAAGCAAGTCGATCTCTTGATGATTTACAATTAGCTTATTCGACACTAGGCTAACTTCTGAATCGAACTTTCCATGAACCGAATCATATTTGAGTAAATGTGCAATGGCTGATTTATCCGCCAAATCGTTGATCGCTACCAGTTTTATGGAAGGGTGTGCCAATAGAAGTTTGGCAGTATAACGGCCAATTCTGCCAAATCCATTAATGGCTACTCGAATGATCGATGGGGTAGTACTCATGATGGCTTTTCGTTTGGGCGAAATTAGATAAAAGCTAGAATACCTTTTCAAGCAAAATTTTAACCCTTTGGTTCAGCTTTTTAGGTCAGTTACCAAAGAAATTTTTGTAGCCACTTTGGGATTATAAATCCAACCCTCTATATTTGCACAACCTTTTGAAAAAGCACGTTTTTCAGGTCAAAATGGTCCGTTCGTCTAGGGGTTAGGACGTATCCCTTTCACGGATAAAACACGGGTTCGATTCCCGTACGGACTACTTAAAAGCTGATTATAAACAACCTTAATTGGCTATTGACATTTTTCTATTCATGGTCCGTTCGTCTAGGGGTTAGGACGTATCCCTTTCACGGATAAAACACGGGTTCGATTCCCGTACGGACTACTGGTTAGTTTGTCGATTCCATGAATTGATTTGCTAATTTTTGTTTTATGGTTGTTAGTGGTTAAAGTGAACAAAATCCCTGCCTTTGGCTGGGATTTTTGTTTTTATAGCCGATTTATATCAGCGGTCGAAAAAGACAATCCCATTTTTTTTATTTTTCAAGTTGTTAACTCCTTTTAAACTATGCTCAAAACCCATTATCAACCTATTAAAAAAGTCATCATTCTAGCTTCTTTAGGACTTTTGGTGTCCTGCAAGAAAGAAGAACCTGTCGATCTCAGAATTACCACTCTTACCAAAGAAGAAATTGCCGTGCAGGCAGAGGCGGCGAGAAATTCAGTTACCCCAGTGTTGGCTGAGGGACTCAAATTGGAAGTATGGGGGGTAGATTCACTGGTAAGAGATCCTATTGCGATTCATGTCAGTGATGATGGATCAATCTACTACTCGAGGTCTCCAAGAAGAAATAATGCCGAATTTGATATCCGTGGTCATCAGGATTGGGAAATTCGATCCATCGCGCTCCAAACGGTGGAAGACAAGCGTAATTTTCTTCGAACAGAGCTTTCCCCTGAGCGATCTTCGGAAAATACCTGGCTGAAAGACCTAAATGGTGACGGTTCCCACGATTGGAAAGACATGCTGGTCGAACGAAATGAAGTTTACCAGCTGAAGGATAGTGACGGTGATGGTCTTGCCGATTGGTCACAGAAGCAAGTTTATGACTTTCATGAGGAAGTCACCGACGTGGCAGGAGGGATCTTGAAAACCGAAGATGCACTCTACGTAGCCGCCGGTCCCGACATGTGGAGATTGATGGATACCAATGGGGACGGCATCATGGACGAAAAGAAATCACTTTCCCATGGCTACGCCATACACATTGGTTTTGGAGCACATGGGATGTCAGGTGTAGAAATGGGTCCTGATGGTAGGATTTACTGGGGGATTGGAGACATCGGATTTAATGGCAAAGGCGATGATGGGACGGAATATAAATATCCAAACCGTGGTGTAATCGCTAGGTCAAATCCTGATGGCAGCGATTTTGAGATTTTTGCGATGGGCGTGAGAAATACTCACGAGTTCGTATTTGACCAATACACCAATTTGATTTCTGTAGATAATGACGGGGACCATGCAGGCGAAAAAGAGCGCTTGGTTTACTTGACTCGAGGATCAGATTCTGGATGGAGAATCAACTGGCAGTTTGGAAAGTACCGCGATCCGGACAATAATACTTACAAAGTATGGATGGATGAAAAACTCTATTTGCCAAGGTGGGAAGGTCAAGCAGCTTACATCACACCGCCGATTTTGAATTATGTGAGTGGTCCTACCGGAATGGTATTTAACCCGGGTGCAGGATTGGGCGAGCGTTGGAAGGATCACTTCTTCGTTGTGGAATTTGTCGGTAGCCCGGCAAGCTCAGGATTGCATGCATTTCAGCTGCAGCACAAAGGAGCCTCATTTGAACTGACCAAAACAGAGAAAATTGTAGGCTCATTTTTACCTACGGGCATTGACTTTGGACCTGATGGCGCCTTGTATATGGCGGATTGGGTCAATGGCTGGAACGATAAAAACTACGGACGAATCTGGAAACTTACAGATGAAACAGCCAAAGGTTGGGCACTTCAAAAGCAGACTGAGGCCGAAATCAAAGCCGATTACAAAAAACTCTCAGAAGCTGACCTTAAGTCAAAGCTTTACTTTGATGACTTGAGAATCAGAAGAAAGGCACAGTTTGAATTAGTAAAGAGAGGAAAGAAGGGAGCTGAAATTTTCCAACAGGTCATTCAGGACAAAAGCAATCAAGTCGCAAGAATCCATGGAATCTTGGGCTTAAGTCAATTAGGCAGGCTCAATGATATAAGCATGGCTGATCCTTTGGTAGCCTTATTGAAAGATTCCGATCCTGAAATCCAAGCTCAAGCGGCCAAGTGGCTTGGAGATATTCGATACTCCAAAGCAGGCAAGGAATTGATCGCTAATCTTACCCATGAAAATGCCCGTGTTCGCTTTTTTAGCGCAGAAGCACTTGGGCGTTCCAAAAATCAAGAGGCAATCCAGCCTTTGATTGCTTTGTTGGAAAGCAACAATGACGAAGATGCATACCTCAGACATGGGGTAACTTATGCGCTTTCGCAGATTGGCAAAGTAGAGCCATTGGTAGCATTAGCCTCTCATCCTTCCAAAGCAGTTAGGTTAGGCGCTGTGCTCGCTTTGAGAAGATTGGAGTCTCCTGAACTGGCAAAATTCCTTAATGATTCCGATGAGTACATCGTTACTGAAGTCGCTCGTGCCATCCATGATGATTTCTCAGTTGAAGCGGCATTGCCTGCGTTGGGAGCGTTGCTTTCGACTACTTCTTTCCAAAATGAACCCCTTATCCGAAGAGCAATCAGTGCTAATCAGCGGGTAGGTAAAGAGGAAAATCTCAATCATTTGATTACTTATTTGGCGAAGCCGGGAACTCCTGAAATCCTAAAAAAGGAAACTATTGCAGCGATTGGTACTTGGGCAAAGCCATCTTTGGTAGATAGAGTGGACGGCAGATACCGTGGTGAAGTGACCCGTGATCCAAGTGCGATTAAACAAAAGGTACAACCAGTTTTGGTTAGCCAAGCTTCTGCCAAAGAAGAGGCATTGAGAGTGGAATCCATCAAAGCGATCGGTAAACTTCAAATCAACGAATCAGCGGATTTGCTTTTGAGCAAGTTGAAATTAGATCCAGCTGAAGCGGTTAAAGTGCAAGCCTTGAACTCCCTGGTAGCAATGAATGCCGCAAATCTAAGTGAGGCCATCTCGTTTGCAATGAGTGACAATGCCGAGGCGGTCAGGGTTGCTGGCTTGGGGCTTTTGGCTCAGACCAGCCTTCCAAACGACCAAAAGGTGACCCTGCTAACAGATATTATTAAAAAACGAACCTTGCCGGAGAAGCAAACAGCGCTTTTGACTTTGGGTGGCTTGGAAGGAAGCAAAGATCTTCCTGTTTGGAAGACCATCTTGGCGGATTTTGATGCAGGGAAATTGCCTGAGGGCACTTGGATTGAATTGGAGGAAGCAATTGCAGCCACATCTTCCGCCGATCTTAAAACACAGTTTGACGGACTTTTGGAGAAAAAAGCAGCAGGGGAGGCGTGGAAGAAATATGCCGGAGCTTTGGCTGAAGGAAATGCGAGAAGAGGCCGAAATATTTTCTTTGAAAATCAGACCGCTCAATGTATTCGCTGCCATGCCTACGACGACATGGGTGGAAATGCAGGTCCTGCGCTGGATGCGATTGGCAAGACACTTTCTAAAGAGGAGTTGCTCATTGCTTTGGTGGAACCCAGTAAGCGACTAGCGCCTGGTTTTGGAACAATTTCTATTGAAATGTCATCAGGTGAAAAAGTAACTGGTACACTTCTAGAAGAAAAGAAAGATTCGATGAGTGTCAAAGTAGGAAGTGACACGAAAGAAATCTTGAAAAAAGAAATCAAATCCTCGCAAATGGCAGCTTCAAGCATGCCTCCAATGGGCACCTTGTTGACCAAGAGAGAACTTCGAGATTTGGTGACCTACCTGACCACTCTTCGTCGCTCAGAATGAAAAAGTTATTGATTGTTTCTTTGGGGATTATCGTTTTTATCCTGCTTTCTCTCCCTTGGGTATTGATCCTAGTGGGTAGAAACAAGCTGCATGATTACGATATTCCCCAAAAGGAGCAATTGATTCCAAGTTCAGAATCGAAGAAGAAGATTCTTGCACTCTTTCCCCATCCTGATGATGAAGTGACCGTAGCGGGTACGCTGATGAAGCTCAAGGAAGATGGCCATGAAGTCGTACTCGTTTGCCTCACGCGAGGTGAAAAAGGGAAATCTTCAGGTATCGAAGATGAATCTGAACTTGCCAGACTCCGAACAGCCGAGATGGAAGAAAGTGCGCGCTTGATTGGTGCAGATCAGCTTATCCTCTCGGATTATGCTGATAGTGGAATCGAAGAATTGGGAATGGATAGTCTGAAAAAAGTGGTTTTAAATCTTATTCTTGAAAACCAACCCGATATCCTGATTTCTTACGATTCCAAAGTTGGACTGTATGGACACCCAGATCACCGACTGACAGGTTTGGCAGTTGAAAAGGTGTTTTTGGAGGAAAAAGGGAAAGAAGGATTTTCTCCCGAGCGATTGTTTCAGGTCACGCTTTGCAAAAAACAAGTCGAGGTAGCATTGAAATTATCCTCTGGTTTCCAACGGAATTACCCGGAAAATCCTGAAATGGGTTTGCCTCAACCAGATTTTTCCATTCGAACACAGCCTTATTTCAATCGGATTCTACAAGTGATGCAAGCCCATCAGACTCAACAAAGCGTGCTGAAAGATCTGATGCCATTTCACGATCGAGTGCCTGCTTGGATTTATTCCAGGATATTTGATCGGGAGTATTTCAGAGAAGTGAAGTAAACGAAAAAGGTCCGATACACTCGGACCTTTTTCTTTACCTGAACCCTAATTTTTCTCTGATTTGGTTCAGAAGGGGATAAGCTACTTTTTTCGCTTTTTCTTCTCCTTCAATGAGCCTTTTTTCGATTTCCTCAGGATGAGTCATGTAAAAGTCAAATAGCTCCCGTTCCTTCGCATACTTGGTCAGTACCACATCCAAAAGCTCTTTTTTAGCATGCCCATAGCCGAAATTGCCGCCAAGGTATTTCGCTCTGAGTGCCTGAATTTGCTCCTCGCTGGCGATTAGGCTGTAAATTTTGTAGACGTTGCAGGTGTCGGGGTTTTTGGGTTCTTCCAGCGGCGTGCTATCTGTTACAATCGTATTGATGTTCTTTTTCAGCTCCTTTTCAGGCAAAAAGATATCGATGATATTATTGTAGGACTTACTCATTTTCTGACCATCTGTCCCCGGTACTGTCATCACTTCCTCACTGATCCTTGCTTCTGGGATGGTAAGGATTTCTTCTCCGATGATCCTGTTGAATGTGCTGGCCATGTCTCGGGTCATCTCCAGGTGTTGGAGTTGATCTTTTCCGACAGGTACCAGATTGGCAGAATAGAGCAAAATGTCACTTGCCATCAGCACAGGATAGGTGAAAAGACCCGCATTGACATCCGCAAGTCTCGAAGCTTTATCCTTGAAACTATGGGCATTGGCCAGCATTGGAAATGGAGTGAAGCAGTTTAGGTACCAAGTCAATTCGGTGACTTCGGGAATTCTGGATTGTCTGTAAAAGACGGTCTTGTTAATATCCAATCCGAATGCCAGCCATGCAGCTGCAACCGCCAGGGTATTTTCTTTTCGAATGCTTCCATCCTTCTGGGTAGTGAGGGAATGGAAATCCGCAATGAAGATGAAGGACTCCTCCTGACTGTTTTGGTTTATCAATTGGATTGCCGGAACAATTGCTCCCAAGATGTTCCCGAGATGGGGTCTACCCGAGCTTTGAATTCCTGTAAGTACTCTTGCCATTTGCTCAATTTTGGCGCAAATTAAGTAAATCGGGCTATAATCATGGGGAAAATATGCGTTAATTGCAGGTATGAACCGTTTACTTTCTTTTCTTTTTTCACTCCTGTTTCTCCTAGTTTTTGGCCAATCGACATTTGCTCAAAAGCCAGCGATTCCTAAGTTGATCTGGAAAGTGAATCGGATTGATCTTGGGACAATCCTTGAAGAACAAGGTCTTCAGCGTGCTGAGTTTGAATTTACCAATGCGCAAGATTCTTCAATTGTCCTTGAAGAAGTTCTTGCCGAATGCGGGTGTACCTCAGTTGAATTTTCTCAGGATACGCTAAATAAAGGAGCTACCGGAAAAGTGGTCTTGTCTTTTGACCCCACTTCAGCGGCAGGATTTTTCTCCAAATTGGTAGTCGTCAAAGGAAATGCGGGTGCAATTCAGGATTCACTTTTTTTGGAAGGTACGGCCATTCCTTATCCTTCCAACCTAAAGCTTGCCTATCCAGTCAAGCTCGGCTCGTTGGGATTTAGGCTGAAAAAAGTCAACATGGGCGATGTCTTTGACAATGAACCCAAAGTGAAGTATGTTGAGTTTTTCAATTTTGGGGAATGGGTTCTGGAGAAAGATAAATTTTCATTCAAATCCCCTGAGTATATCAAGCTGGAGCAAGTCCAGCCATTCGTCAGGTCTCAGGAACGTGGATTGATTAAAATCACCTATGATTCGAAATTGAAAAACGACCTTGGTTTTTTTGAGGATGAGGTGTCTCTGAGTTGGAATTCCAGTGATACGGACGAAGTAAAGCTCCATATCATCGCCGATCTGTTTGAGTATTTTCCTCCTATTTCAAAAGATCAGTTGGAAGTAGTTCCTCAGCTGTTGATCCCGCAGAAGGTGATTGACCTGAGAGAAATCAGCGCAAATTCTGTTATCAGAAGGCAGGTTGCAATTACCAATGCAGGAAAAAAGCCTTTAGAAATCCGTAAGATCCAAGGCAATTGTGAATGTCTGACTATCGAATCTCCCAAAAACATCTTGGAACCAGGAGAGAGTGTCCAGTTAGTATTGGTTTTTGACCCAACGGGAAGAAAGGGCATCGATCAGCGAAATATTTATTTGTTTACAAACGATCCATTGAATCCGGTTCAGCTGATTTTGTTAAAGAGTAGAATTGAGTAAAAGGCACCGCTCCTTGGAGATGTGTTTTTATAGGTTTGATTTAGTCTACACTACCATGAAAAGCTGGAAAAGACAGTTTGTATTCGTTCTGATTTGGAGCTTCTGTTGTATCCAGCTTGCTTATTCTCAGACTAACTTTAGGATTTATCCTTATCTGCAAATCAATCAGCAAAAGGTTCAAATCCGTTGGTTTTCAGGAGAAAATCTGAGCTCAAGTCTCACCATCACAGATCCCACGGGTGCTACTGTTTTCTCAGAAAGTATTCCCGGAAATGAAGTAACTGAACTTTATTACACTCAGGCTGAAAAAAGCCAAAGCATTGCGGGCCTCGTCTCAACCAATTGGATTGGGCCTGATAAGTATTTCCGTTACGAGAAATCACTAACTCTTCAAGCTGGCAAGACTTATCAGTATACGGTCACGCTCAATGGGCAGAATTACTCTTCAAGTTTTAAAACTGCCCCAAGTCTCAATGATTGGCAATCCATCCGATTTGTTGCACTTTCGGATTCGGAAACAGAGCCTCGCGGTCGAGTGACTAACAGGGCCTGGTATCCCAGCAAACCATTAATTCGGTTTTTTCCGGTTCCAGCAGCTTGGAAAACCGCCTTTGGTACTACAGTAGAGGAAGGCTATGAACTCCCCAATTACATGCTTACCGAGCAAAAGGGATTTGCAGAAAACCTGAAAATCCTCAAGTCCAGAAATCCTGATTTTGTGCTTATGCCAGGAGATTTGGTACAAGGAGGAGCCTACATGCCGGGTTGGGATGAGTTTTGGCGGCACACTTCTGGAGAGTTTGATCAAATCTTTGATAAGTTCCCTGTGATTCCTGCCATTGGAAACTGGGAGGCTTTTGGGGCCATCAGTGGAGGGTATGGATTTAATGAACGTGGGGCATTCAATCCTGTATTGGGAAGGAGCAGGTTTCATCGATTCTTTGAATTTCCCTCAGAAGACCCTGATCAAAACCACCGACAGAGTTACTACCGCACGGATTATGGTCCGATCACCATTTTAACCTTGGACTCATCCAATGGAACTCCTGATCAGAAAAGATCTGATTTTTCCGATGCTCAAAAAGTAAAGAATAAAGAGCTTACAGAAATAGGAACGGATACTCAGGAAAATTATACCCAAGCCGAATACAATGCTGCTGGTGGCAACGATCTGTCCGGCTTTGGACCGGGAACTCCTCAATATCAATGGTTGGAAAAAAACCTGCAGCAAGCCCAAGCTCAAGGACAGTTGATTTTTGTCCAATTTCACCATATTCCTTACAGCTCAGGAGAACATGGTGTGCCTATCAATCATGAATTGGCAACTGGTCAAGAGGGAGTCCCGATGCGGGTACTCAATCCGATTTTGGAGCAATACGGAGTGATTGCAGTTTTTGCTGGTCACGATGAGCTATTCGAACGAAGCTTTGTGGATGCAGATGGAGATGGCAAAGGGATACATTACTACGATGTCGGAGTAGCAGGGGATGGAATGAGAGGAGTGAAGCGAAATTGGCTTGTAGATCCACTTAGTACACTGGATTATAACTCATTTTCCAAATGGACGGCTGATCAGAGTTCTACCGAAATTTGGGATAATACGGGTGCAAACCCTGTTTTGTCAGACGGTGGAAAGCATTATGGACACTTGGAAGTTAATGTAAAAAAGGTGCTGGATGGAGGGAAAACCTTTGCTCAAATTGATTTTGAGCCGGTTTATGCATTTCCTGTAATGAATGCGCAATACCAGCTGCAGCGAGTGGAAAGAAGGATATATCCTGATCCCATCAGAATCATGGTGGAAATGAAAACAGCTGAACCCACCGTAGTTCCTCAGTTTAAAACTGCGCTCACAGTAGAGCTGGATGCACAGGGTAACTTCCAAATCAAGGCTTCCGATTTTCTGACCAATTCAGTTCAGGCCGATTGGACTTTTACTTATACCAGAAGTTTGCTTTTTACCTGTGTGGACCTAGGGGTGAAAGAAATTACAGTGACCATAAAAAACGCCCAAAATCAAGAATGGAGTGGCAAAGTTGCTGTTACTGTTTTGGATAAAATCGCTCCTGATTTTGATGCAACAGACGCTTTTTTGGCTTTTGATAAAGTGCTTGGGAAAGTAACCTTGGACGCTGAGAGTTTTTACATTCGTCAAGAGTTCATTACCGAAAACTGCTTGAATAATGGTGGAGTAAGTATTGACTTTGATAGAAGGGAATTGACTTGTGCAGACTTGACCGGAGAACCGATCTCAATCAGGATTACACTCACTGACCGATCAGGAAACGCTACCACGAAGACAAGGAAAGTATATCTAAATCCGATCGAATCTAAAAAAATCTCCATCACACCAGCAGAATCTTATCAAGGAATAGCTGGAGAGACTTTGGAGCTTAAGTTAGGTGAGGAGTTTGCCTTCATGGTTGATTCCTGGATAAAGGACGGTCAAGTGGTCGCAGGAGAAAAAGGAAAAACCTTGAGCGTTACCCAATCAGGAACTTACCATTCCAGATTGATCCCAACGGGCGGATGCTTGGTCGAATCCAAAGCGGTTACAGTCAATTTGCTATCCAAGCCTTATGGCCCATTGAGAAACCCAATAGAACTCAATCTTAATTCAGCTGGTCAAGCCACCTTGAATCCATCTCAGGTATTTGTGACCTGGCCTTTGGCAGATGCAACTTTGTCGGTAACCTTGAGCAAGACGGAGTTTTCCTGTACAGATCTTGGGGAAAAAGAAGTAACAGTCACCATCAAGAATCAGACAGGACAAACCTGGTCTGAGCAGGCAAAAGTAAAGGTGCAGGACAAAGAAGCTCCAGTCTTAGTGACCAAAACTCCAAGTTTGAGTTTGGATAAGGTTTTGGGAGTTTTAGAATTAAAGGCAGATGATTTTGTCGGTTCAGTCGCTGATAATTGTGGTATAAAGTCCATCACCATCAATAAGTCTCGTCTCACATGTGGTGATCTGGATTTACCCATTGAGATCATCCTTACCGCGACTGATTTGTCTGGGAATATGACTTCCACGCTGATTTCCTTTTTTCCTTCCACTCAGGAATCCAAAAAGATATCCATTACACCTGTAGATACTTATCAGGGAATAGCCGGTGAAACTCTTGAAGTCAAGCTGGGAGAAGAGTTTTCCTACACGGTCGATTCCTGGATAAAGGACGGTCAAGTGATCGCAGGAGAAAAAGGAAAAACCCTGCGTATCACCCAGTCGGGGACATACTATGCCCGAGTGATTCCGTCAGGTGGATGCTTGGTTGAATCCAAATCAGTGGTGGTTAATTTGATTTCTAAGCCTTACGGCCCATTGAAAAACCCTGTAGAGCTTACTCTCAATTCTATAGGAAAAGTTACACTTAGTCCCTCTCAGGTATTTGTGACTTGGCCTTTGGCAGATGCTTCACTGACGGTGACCTTGAGCAAAACGGAGTTTACCTGTGCCGATCTGGGGGAAAAAGATGTCACTGTTACCATCAAGAATCAGACAGGCCAAACCTGGACTGAAACAGCGAAGCTGAAGGTTCAGGACAAGGAAGCGCCTGTGTTGGTTTCCAAAGATTACGTGTTGGATTACGACGTGCAAAAGGGTCCAATTGAACTGAAGCCTGAGAATTTCCTTGCTTCTATCTTGGACAACTGCACCATCAATCAAGTCACTATTTCAAAAAATACGGCAACCTGTGAGGATTTGGGAAAAGAGTTTTCAGTGGCAATCCGAGCAGTTGACGGGTCAGGCAATGTCTCTGAGGCTACAGCCAAACTTACCGTCAGACGATTGGAAGCTACACCGGTCTCCATCTCTGGACCTACCCAGTTTTGTCAGGGACAAAAAGGAACCTTGACGTTGACTTCATCTGCTTCATTTGAAGTGGTGCGCTGGAGAAGAAATGGGGTAGAAATTCTCGGTCAAACAGGAAAAACGCTTGAAGTATCCGAATCAGGAAAATACCATGCAGTGATCAGGTATGCCGGAGGTTGTCTTTCTGAGTCGGTTGACGTAGAAGTAAAAGTCAATCCATTGCCAAGCGGAGAAATTCTGGTCGACGGAAATATCCTGAGAGCTCCTGAAGGTAATTTTACCTACCAGTGGTTTAGAAATGGAGAGAAGATTTCAGGTGCTACAGCCCGTGTGCTCACGGTAGATTCGATGGGTGAGTATTTGGTAGAATTGACTTCCGCATCTGGTTGTGTGGCTAGACTCAAGTCAGTGACCTTGACGGTATCCGGTCTTGGAGGCAATTGGGTCAAGCCACCTGTGGAGTTGATCCTTTTCCCTAACCCTGCCTCAGTCAAAATTCAACTCCTGTTGCCAAATGATGAGGTGCTTGAAACTTCTGCCATTCAGGTTTATTCATTGGAAGGCAAAAAGGTGACCGAGTTGGTGTCTATCGTTAAAGTTTCCGAAACTCAAGCCGAACTTGGCATTTTCGCTCTACCTTCAGGCACCTATTTGGTGTGGATCTTGGGAGATTCTCAAAACTCCTACCTTGGCAAATTCGTCGTCTTGAAATAAATCTTATATATGAAATTCAGCATTCGTTTAGCATTCTCTTTTCTTGCTTTTTCTTTTTTTCTCGTACCCGTCACGTTTGGTCAGACGGTTCCTTTTTCTACGGGTCGTATTATCATCAGTTCCGATGGTAATGAACACGATGAAGACGACTGGGCTGCCACGCCGATGTCTTTGGCTTTGTTGGCTGCCTATGGGTTACAAGACAGAGTAATGGTCTATTCTTTCAGTGACCATACCTGGGGTTCCAACAAAGAAAAGCTGGGTGCTGCTGCACAGATGAGGGAAAGCGCCTTTATCGGTGCCAAGATGTTTGGCTTCAAAAAGACCAAGTTTATCGAAGCAGTGACAGCGCCCAACTATGCGATCATCGAAATCACCACGCAGATCAATGAAAGCTCTGCCAAAAATCCGCTGACGATTATTGCTGCGGGTCCAATGGAAGTGATCGGAAACTCGCTAAATGAAGCCGATTCGACCAAGTTGAAGTATGTCAAGTTGATTTCTCATTCTACCTGGAACGATGAGCATGCTGACAAGCCTTACGAATGGGAAAACCACAAAGGCTGGACTTGGGACAAAATCAAGGAAAGCTTCGGTTCCAAAGGCCTTCAGATGGACCATATCCTAGATCAAAATGGCGGAGAAGGGTATGAAGGCTTGAAAGCCAAAAAATCAGACTATGACTGGATCAAAAACTCAGCAAAAAAAGATGCAAAACCGTTTGAAAAGGGATCATGGGATTGGCTGTACTCGAGGTTAGAAGCTGCGCAAAAGGGAAACGAATTTGACCCCTCGGATGCAGGGATGATCATTTACTTACTCACTGGAAAGCAAAAAACCGGTCCAGAGGATGTCAGAGCGATTTTGGAAAATCCTGGGAAGATAAAGTAGGAAAGACTGGATTTTTTGATTCTAGCCTTGGTGATTTTTAATGGTATCGGCGATTAATTCAGAAGAAAATTACCGAGGCTAAAAAGTAAAAAAGAAATACCCGAAACTATTGCACAATGCATCCGAATAAGCATGCCTTACGCAGTAATTGCGTAAGCACAAACGTTACCGCCAATACTGCAAAAACAGAGTGAAAAGCTCAAGCTTAAAGTGATAGTGCCTTGCAATGCACTATTTAATGCAATTACTTAAGAAAAACCAAGATATATAGAATATAGTGCAGTTTAACGCTCTTTTTATTGAATTTTTAAAAATTAGTATTACATTTGCAGAAAAAAATGCTTTATAATGCACTTTTCAGAACTAATAAAAATTATAAAAGAACGTAGGGAAGCACTACAAGTAACACAGGAGGGGTTGGCAGAACTATCAGGTGTTGGATTGAGAACTTTAAAACAGTTTGAAAGCGGAAAAGGAAATCCTACACTGTCAACATTACATAAGATATCTGATGTGTTGGGCATGGAGATTTGCTTAAAAATTAAAAATGTGACACATAATTAATGAGAAAAGCCAAAGTTTTATTCAAAAATGAAGAAGCGGGTATCTTGACCCAGCACGATGATGGTTCGTTTTCATTTCGTTATCACGAAGACTGGGTAGCCAATAACGATAAGCAGAGCATCAGTCTAACTTTACCTAAAAACGAAAAAGAATTTCATTCTAAATACCTGTTTCCATTTTTTTATAGCATGCTTCCTGAAGGTTCTAATAAGCAAGTGGTATGCAAATTAAATAGAATCGACCGAGAGGACAATTTCGGATTGCTTATGACTACTGCAAAAAATGACAGCATAGGTGCCGTTAGAATTATTAAACTATAAATCAATGAGCTTACCAGAAACGAGCTTTTGCCATATAATTACTTCCTTACTGAGAAATGTGAATTCCATTTGACCTTTGAAAAATCATTATGACAAATGAAATTAGATATTGCCCCGGCACATTATCTGAAGGTTTTAATACATATAGCAGAACAGCTTTGAATAGAGTTTTTCAGGGTAAGAAGGTGCATCATGTTTTGCCTTACGATTCTCCAGCATCCAATCCAGAAACTAATCAGCTATTTGAAGAGAATCGAAATCACATGTCTATATCAGGTGTACAAGAAAAATTTTCTGTATTGCTTGACAAAAACAAGTTAAGACTTACTAATGAAAATGAACAAGGGACATATATTCTGAAACCAATTCCAGGTGCTGGTAAAAAGCCAGATCAAATGCCTGCCAATGAGCATCTGACCATGCAAATTGCCCGTCAAATTTATGGAATTGAGACTGCAGAAAATGCATTGATATTTTTTAAAGATGGCACACCAGCATACATCACAAAAAGATTTGATGTAAAAGAGGATGGTTCCAAATTAGCGCAAGATGACTTTGCTTCCTTAGCAAAAAGAACCCCGCAAACACATGGAGAACATTACAAGTATCTCGGGAATTATTTGGATATGTTTGAATTAATGCGCAACTATTTAACAACTTATAAGATAGAAGCGCCAAAACTTTTAAGAATACTTGTCTTTAATTATCTTTTTTCAAATGGAGATGCACACTTTAAAAATTTCTCTATACTAGAAACACCCTTTGGAGATTATCGACTGAGCCCGGCATATGACTTGCTAAATAGCCGTATCCATATAGAAGATAAAGACTTTGCATTAGATGATGGTTTATTGCCTAGAAATCTAGCCCAAGGCAATATCGGTTTACAATTTGCTAAACTAGCAGAGAAAGCAGAAATCAGTGAAAAGACTTTTCGGGAAATTCTTGCATTGATGATTTCCAAATCAGAATTAGTTGAAAAAATGGTTGCGGCATCTTTTCTAAATGATACCACTAAAAGAAATTACTTCCAATCGTTTCAAGGCCGTTTAAAACAACTGATCAATGTATGAGATATGATGCTAATAAAGAATTTGGTCTATTAATACTAAATAAGTACTGGAGGAACACGGGTTTTGCCTCAGGGAACTAGTTTGTATTTTGGAATAGAAGATGTTAGTTTAATGATTTGATAAATATAAAATGAAATCACTCTTCACTTTTGTTTTTATAATTGGCTTTTTCAGTTGCTCGAGCAAAATTCAAGAAACAGACAATAATTCATCTGATAGCTTAACCATTCATCCAGTTGAAATAATAGATACCTCTAAATTCGAATATGAAGACTATTTTAAACTAGATAGTTATTTGTCAAAATTTCAAATAAAAGACCATAGTTTCGAAGAAGTAGATTTTGATTGTGCAATATTGGATTATCCCACTGATAGGCAGATTGAGGAAATGAAAAAGGAAAATGGTGATGTTGATTTTTATACTATAGCAGATGATAATCAATATTACCAAGCAATAGCGATTAGAATAATAGAATCAATAGGGATTGAAAAAATAATAGTTTCAAAACAGTTTATGAGGTTAATAGGAGATAATAAAACTTGGGATTTAGATTTAAGGAAAAAGAATTTGCCTCCATGGAATATTATTTTTTTCAAAAAGACAAAAGAGCCTGAAATAATATCAACTATGGATTTAACAGTGGAGCAGGCAAAACAATTCTTTGAATTAAAGTAAAATATATACCTCCCACCAACTTCAAAGCTTTCGATTTGCCTAGATCGGAATATGAATAATTAAAGCAACGTTGGACTTCCTGCCCTAATTGATTCAGGAAACCAAGTGAGGTTTTGGGGCTTGAACTGGAATTTCAGAAGGAAAGCAATCTCCTTTTTTTGTTTGGCAATAGCCCAGTTACTTTTTGAGAAAGCTTACCTGATAAAGTTTGATTTTATTCCTTGAATCAATCCCTTTTGACTTTTTAGAATAGGGATATAAGGAATTATGCCAGTAGCCAAATAATCTTAAAGCAGAGGCCTTATTGAATTACCGGCAAAGCAGCGGATGACCTCATTTAAAAATTTATGATTAGAGCAAAGAGACCCTCATTGAGATAAAATTTAAGTGGGTGAAATAGAGAATCAAAGTTGGATAGTTATGATCCGAAGGATCGAAACAATTCATGACCCCCGGTAAAGCCGGGGGTAAAGTGGAAAATTACTAAAAGGAGCCCTGAAGGGGCGAAACTTCGATGTTTCACCCTTTCAGGGCTTATAGGACGGAACTCAATAGCTACCCTGCACTTCGTACAGGGTCATGAATAGTTAGGCTCCTTTGGAGCTAGATGCAACACGCAATTTGAAGTTGTATAGAAATACGGTCTTCAAAATCTTATTCTCCTTTCTTTTTTGTGCTGGTATCATTGCGGATATACATTTTTTAGAATTAGAAGAATAGAAGAACTAGTTTGTATATTGGACTAGAAGGGATACTAGGCCAAATCTAGCCTCATTTACTCATCTCGTCTGAAATCCCTGGATAGGTTGCTGTCCTTGATTTTAGGTAGTTTTTGCCTAGCGGGTTGAATCTTAATCTCAGGGTGATAAGAGAAAAATGGAGCAATGGATCTTCAGGGGCTAAATTTCAAATCCCTTTCAATTTCAAAAAGAAAAAAAGTGATCATGCTACATCAACTTAAATGGCTGGCAGTAATCCTGATTCTAGGAGCTTGTACGGCTACTGTCCAAACACAAGAACCTACCGCTCCCGCAGTGGAAGACCAATCTTGGCAAACTGAAGTCGAAAAGACGGTAAAGCTTTTTGGCCATCGCAATTGGATAGTCGTCGCTGATGGGGCTTATCCGCTGCAAAGCAATCCCTCCATCAAAACCATCACGGTCGATGCCGATCAGTTGGAGGTAGTGGAGTTTGTCCATGAGGCGATCAAGCAGTCCAAGCATGTGGACGCGACGATTTTTTTGGACAAGGAACTCGACTATGTATCCGAGGAGGCCGCCAAAGGAATAACTGATTACCGAATTGGACTTTCCAAACTTTGGGAGGGCAAGCCTACTCAAAGTTTACTGCATGAAGACATCATCCGCCAATTGGACCAATCGGCCAACTTATTCAATGTCTTGATCATCAAAACCAATCTGACCATCCCATACACCTCCGTTTTTTTCCAATTGGAATGCGGTTATTGGGATGCTGAGGATGAACAAAGACTTCGCAAGGCATTACCTCAACCCTAATTCAACCACCATGAGTGAAAAATTCACCCCGGAGACCTGTGATCCGAGCACCGGCTGCTGTTCTCCAAAACCAGCTGCTGATACCACTTCCTCGCAAAGCATCGTGCGAAGAGATTTTTTGAAAGCAATGGGCCTACTTTCAGGAGGCATGTTGTTGGATTTTCCTGCTTTTGGGCTAAAAAAACCGAAAGCCACTTACACCATCCCGACCGACAAAGGATTTTCGGCAGCCTGGTACGAAAGTCTCTATCAAAGAGGTGAACCGGAATCCTATTCAAGAAAAGATCTGGCCTACATCGGTATGCCGATTGGGGGTTTGTTTACAGGCACAGTCTACATCGGAGGAGATGGGAAGCTGTGGTTATGGGATATTTTCAACCAGCAAAAAGAAGGGATAGTCGATATAACCTACGAAAACTGGCAGGGGAAAAAGAGGGTGCGACCCAGAGATGGAGCTAATTTTATCTTCCCTGTGTCGCCTGAATATCCTTTTGAGCAAGGCTTTGGAATCCGTGTCCTACAAGACAAATTGGAATGGAAAAAAAGCCTGGATTTTAAAGGATTTGAGGAAATCACATTCAAAGGCCAGTACCCGATCGCAGAAGTAAGCTACCGGGATGCTCAGTTGCCTGTGCAGATTGACTTACAGGCTTTTTCTCCATTTGTTCCCCTGGACGTGGAATCTTCCAGCTATCCTGCCACGGTGATGCGCTTTCGAGTCACCAATACGAGTAAGAAAAAAGCAAGCGTGGAATTGGCAGGCTGGCTGGAAAACGCCGTGCTGAATAATTCAGAAAATGCGGCAAATGTCACCTTGGTAAACCGAATTGAGAAAAGTGCCACTAATCATGCTCTTTTTTGTACCGCACAAACCGACACGGAATCGGTAAAAAATCAGCGTGATTTTGGCAACATGTCTTTACTTCTTTTGGATGCCGGCAACTCCGCCAAAGGAGACGCGGGAGTTCCGATCAATAAGGACCTCCTTTTTCCTCAAAATGAGAAAATGGAAGACTCGGCTGTCCATGGAGAGCAATTGTGTGGAGCTTTGAGCCAAACGCTGGATCTGAACCCCGGAGAAAGAAAGGACATCACGTTTATCATCAGCTGGTATTTTCCAAACATCACCCTTCCTCAAAACGAAAATTCCAAAGGAATCAATCAGGGGAGGTATTACAAAAAACGCTTCCAAAATGCCTTGGAGGTAGGAGTGGAGCTTGCTGAGCGATTTGCTGACTTGCATTCTCAGACGGTTTCCTGGAGGGAGACTTTTTACACGGAATCCACTCTTCCTCATTGGTTTTTGAACCGTACATTTCTCAACACCTCCATTTTGGCAACTGAGACCTGTTTTCTGTTGGAAGACGGACGGTTTTGGGGCTGGGAGGGGATTGGATGCTGCGCCGGCACCTGTACGCATGTGTGGCATTATGCGCAGGCATTGGGTCGGATGTTTCCCGAGTTGGAAAAGAACTTACGGGAAAAAACAGACTTTGCTGTCATCGACCCGGCTTCAGGGGGCATAGACTTCCGAGGCGCTTTGGCTCGACAATATGCTGCTGACGGTCAGGCTGGGGTAGTGTTGCGTGCGTATCGGGATTTCCTCTTGTCTGCAGATCATTCCTTCCTGAAAAAGAATTGGACGGACATCAAACTTGCCCTGCGGTATTTGATTAACCTGGACAAAGAAGACGGAAAGGCCAACGGTACTATCTTCGGCGAGCAGCACAATACATTGGATGCCGAGTGGTTTGGGAATATTCCGGTGATCACGTCCCTCTATTTGGCCGCACTTGCTGCTTCCGTGGAAATGGCCATCGAGATGAACGATGCCTCCGCAGAAAATACCTACCGAGCCATCCTAGAAGCCGGAAAAGCCAATATCGAGAAGCTTTTCAACGGGGAATATTTCGTCCAAAATGAAGATCCGGCACACAAAGATGCGATCGGTGTTGGGGCGGGATGTTACATCGATCAGGTATTTGGACAGGGATGGGCGTATCAGGTTGGGCTGGGTCGATTGTATAATGAGAACATGATTGTGAGCTCCCTTGAGTCGCTTTGGAAATACAATTTTGTACCGGACATGGGAGTCTTGAGAGCGAGTTTATCCCCGGAAATTAACGGTAGGCCTTATGCGCTTTCAGGAGATTCCGGATTGGTGATGTGTACTTGGCCTCTGGGAGGAAAACGGGACGATTGGGAAAAGCATTGGCAGTTTGGTTACTTCAACGAGTGCATGACCGGCTTTGAGCATCAGGTGGCCAGCCATATGATTTGGGAGGGATTGTTAGATTATGGTTTTTCTATCGAAAAGGCCATTCACGAGCGATACAGTCCGGCAAAAAGAAACCCTTACAATGAAATTGAGTGCAGTGATCACTATTCCCGGGCGATGGCTAGCTATGGTGCCTACATCGCCGCCTGTGGCTTTACCTATCATGGTCCGAAAGGACAGCTCGGATTTGCACCAAAAATCCATCCCGAAAATTTCAAAGCAGCTTTTACAGGTGCCGAAGGCTGGGGAACCTTGGAGCAAGAAAGGACAGGAAGTGCTCAATCCAACCGGATCAAACTCAACTATGGGAAATTAACGCTCAAGGAAATCAGGCTAGAATTGCCCAAGGAAAAAACGGCAAAGTCAATCCAGATTACTTTGAATGGCCGAGCCGTCGATTCCACCTTCGAAAAGGAAGGAAATACGGTAAAGGTGATTTTTCCGCCTGTTACGATGCTGAAGGGTGATGTGATTGCTGTTGGAATAAATGGGTAGAAGGTAATTCTTCTGGGTGGTAGAAATGGTTCTTAAATAGTAAGTTGCAAATTCATCCAGCCTAATTGAACTTCAAGACTTAGAAGTTGATAGGCTTCGCTCAGAGGGGCTAAAAAAATAAAGAAGAAATAACCGAAACCTGTTTCGTAAACACAAACATTGGCGATCATTGCATTTTACCAGCGCTACCAGCTTTCTTACCGAGTAGGAAAGCACCTGAGTTTAGGAGCTGGACTCAAAGCCCATGGCCATGTGGCCGAATACCTGGATTTGAGAGTGGGATGGAGGTTTTGAAAACGGAGGACCTTATCAAAATACGACCCTAGATTGTCATAAAAGCAAAAACCCTGAGTTCAATTTGAACTCAGGGTTTTGTGCTTATTTAACTGAGAAGGGGCTGGTTTTTTGCAATTCCAGACTTCTATTCGTTTTTACTTTCCATACAATTTCTTGCTTACCTCTTCGTATTTGTCTCCAGCTTTCCAAACCGGTTTTTGATCCCAGTTGGCGATTTTTTGAGCTGAAAGGATGTAAGACTTCCAGTAGGTTTGGGCATAGTTCAGATCAAAACTGCTCACATGGTCGCCGGATTTGTGGTAGTACTTGTTGATTTCATCGTCAAAAGCGGTAAAGCCCAAGGAGAAAGTCGGTGCAGGAATTCCTTTTCTGGCAAAGTTGACATTGTCCGAGCGGTCATAGAGGCCTTGCTCAGGAGATGGATCAGCCATGGCTTTTACCCCAAACTCACTCACTGCTTCCTCGATCAGGAAATCCGCACTCGTTCTTCCCAAACCGATCACCGTAATTCTGGAGGTGTCATTGTAGCCTCCGTTGTCAATGTTGAGGTTGTAGATGATCTGATTGAGCGGAATGAGTGGATTGTTTGCAAAGTAGGCGCTGCCAAGCAATCCTTTTTCCTCAGCGGTCCAAAGTGCAATCAAGATGGAGCGCTTCGGTGGGTTTTTTGCAAAATACTTAGCGGCATTCATGACCGCTACTGTTCCTACGGCATTGTCTCGGGCTCCATTGTAGATCGAATCACCTTGGGCATCCGGTGTGCCCACACCCACGTGGTCATAATGAGCTGAAAGCAGAATGTACTCGTTTTTCAGTTTTGGATCAGTTCCTTCAATCCAGGCCACCACATTTTTTCCATCCACAGATCGGTTGTTCTTGCCGCTTACTTCAAGCGTTGCAGCAGTCAGGGCTTCACCTCGGAGTTGATTTTTCATATCCTCTACCCAGATGTAAGTAAGGTCGCTGGCACTGCCTTGGTCAATGGTCAGTTGGCTTCTGTTTAGAAAATTGGCGGCCAACTGCCAAGGCACTGAAGGAGCATTAAATCGCTCGATCAAAGCCACGGCTCCGGCTTCTTTGGCACGTTTGGTTTTTTCTCCACCCAGTGAAAAAAGATCCGATGGCGTCAGTCGGTTGGGTGCTCCAACATTGGCGACTGCAATTTTTCCCTTCAAATCCTTTCCTGCAAAATCCTCCGCCATGCCAAAGCCTACCTCTACCAGCTCAAAATTTCCAGAAAGGGACTTTCCGTCAAGTACGAGCATGTTTTTGCCTTGCGTATAGTCCGCAGCTCCGATTTTAATTGTTCCTGACTTTGGTGGACTGGACAGTCTAAACGGAATGTTTTGATAAAATCCATCTGCTCCGGGAAGTGGCTTGGCACCGTATTTTTTGAGTTCATCCGCGATAAACGTGTAGGCCAACTTCATCTCCGGTCGGGCTGGATCTCGTCCCATCAGCTCGTCGGAAGCCAAATAGGTAAATTGAGAAATGGCAGCCTTGCCATCAAATTTCTTTTCAATGTCTTGTTTTTGTGCCCAAACCAGCGAACTGGAGGCAATCAAAAGACCAAGAGTTAACAGGGATTTTTGCATAGGGTAGTTTATTGTTCTGGACTAAAGTAAATCAAATTTCGGTTTAGGCAGATTGCCTCATAAAAAATCCTTGGGGTTCCAATTTAATTCCAACATGATTTTTTGAAAATGAGGAGGAGGGGGGCAACTGATCTGAATCCTCTCTTTGGTTATTGGATGGATAAAACCCAACTTCCAAGAGTGCAGAAGGAGGTTTTGAAGCCCAAATTGCGTTTCAAAAAAGATGTTTTGCTTATTGTCTCCGTGTTTTTTGTCCCCTAGGATGTAGTGGCGAATGTGGGCAAGATGGCGTCTGATCTGATGAGTTCGGCCGGTAAGTAAGTCCATTTCCATAATACTATATCTGCTGGTAGGATAGCGCCCTGTGGAATTGAAGGGGATTTCTGATTCTGCCAAAACCCGATACCTCGTCTGAGCTTCTTGGAGCCTGTTGGATCGCTCACTGTGGAGTGGATGGTCGATTAAGCCTTCTTTTTCAGAAGGAATGCCTCGAACTATGGCAAGGTAATTTTTCTTGATTTCCCGTTCCATAAAGATGGCCTTGAGGGAAGGTAGAATATCTTCATTTTTTGCAAAGAGCAAAATCCCGCTTGTGGCCCGATCCAATCGATGCACCGGAGATACCCAAGACTCGATCTGATCGCGAAGCTGTATCAGAGCGTTTTCATCCTCTCCAAAAGCCTGACGCGTACGGTGAACCAATAAACCGGCAGGTTTATCAATAATCACTAAATTTTCGTCTTCGAAAAGGATGTCAAGCATTTCCATAGCCACGAAGGCAGAAAGTCACAAATAATTAGGTAGAAAGCCACAGGTGCACAGATTATAAACCAATCTGTCTATCTGTGGCAAATATTTAAATAGCAAATCAGAAAATCGTCCCGGAACCGATGCATTCCTCACCTTGGTACCAAGCTACAAACTGTCCCGAAGCGATTCCTTTTTGTGCATTTTCGAAAATGACATATAATCCGTTTTCACGCATGATTAGCGTCGTTTTGGAAAGGGGCTGACGGTATCGGATTCGGGCAACATATTCAGCGGATTCACCGGGAGTTAAGGCTAAATCTTCTCGAATCCAATGCACTTGATCTTTTTTTACAAAAAGACCAAATCGGTTCAAGCCGGGATGGTCTTCTCCTAAACCGGTATAGATCACGTTTTCTTGGGTATCAGTAGCGATCACGAAAAGTGGTTTTCCAGTACCTCCCACCTGAAGGCCTTTGCGCTGTCCTACTGTAAAATAATGCGCGCCAGTATGTTCGCCTAATACTTTTCCCTGATCTTGACTGTAATGGATCGGAAGGCAGATTGCATCCAAGGTGTCCTGATCCCAATCCACTGGGTCGATTCCTGCAGGAACACTCAATCGGTCAAAAACAGGCAAATTCTCAGGAATTTGGATGATTTTTCCCTTTTTAGGTTTGAGCTGCTGCTGAAGGAAGTCAGGGAGGCGTACTTTTCCGATAAAGCAAAGCCCTTGAGAATCTTTCTTTTCGGCGGTAATTAAGTCTGCTGCTTTGGCGATTTCCCGAACTTGGGGCTTTTGCAAATGGCCGATTGGAAAAAGGGCTTTGGCCAGTTGTTCCTGAGAAAGCTGACAAAGAAAATAGCTCTGATCTTTGTTGGGATCAGCGCCGGCGATGAGTTGGTAGACAGGGTTTCCATCTACCTCGATTTCCCGCTTTTGGCAGTAATGGCCAGTTGCCACAAAGTCAGCTTTGAGCTTTTGGGCAGCTTTTAGAAAGATGTCAAATTTGATTTCACGATTGCAAAGAATATCCGGATTGGGTGTACGTCCTGCCTCGTATTCCGCAAACATGTAATCCACGATTCGTTCTCGGTATTCTTCGCTGAGATCTATGGCCTGAAATGGGATTCCCAATTTTTCTGCTACCAGCATGGCATCGGTAGAGTCTTCCATCCATGGGCATTCGTTGGAGATGGTGACAGATTCATCGTGCCAGTTTTTCATAAACATGCCGATGACCTCGTATCCTTGGTCTAGTAAAAGTTTGGCAGCCACGCTGCTGTCTACGCCTCCGGAGAGGCCGACGACTACTCTAGGTTTTGTTCGCATAGGTAATGGTTAATGGATTCAAGGTCCATTAGGTTACGGGATGGAAACGCGTTGGCACTTTGAATAAGTTCACGAAGGTAATTTAAAAGAGTTATAAGGTTGCAATGTGATAAAGTTGTAAGGTTGGTACCTAACTTTACCACCTTGCAACTTTCCAACTTTTGAACTCATGAACTCTCTCGAAACCCGAATCAAGAACGGAGACTTTTTAGCCGAACTTCTGTTCCAAACAGCTCGTAGTGGGGGGCCCGGAGGACAGAATGTGAATAAGGTGGAAACCAAAGTTCAGCTCAAGTTTGATGTGAATAATTCTTTGATTTTAAGTGAAGAAGAAAAATTGACTCTACTTCAAAAAGTATCGAACAAGATCGATCAGGAGGGTTTTTTACAGCTTTCTTCTCAGGAGAAAAGGTCACAAATTCAAAATAAGGAGTTGGTAGTGAGGAAGTTTTATGATTTGTTGCGAACTGCATTTCACAAGAAAAAAGTCCGAAAAGCCACCAAACCTTCCAAAGGGGCCATCGAAGACCGCCTAAAATCCAAAAAAGCGCAGTCTGAGAAAAAAGCCAATCGGAATTGGAAACAATAAAGATTTAATGGGGTGCACTGTTTAGCCTGAAAGGGAAAAGAGCAGTTCAATATTCAATGCTTACTTCCGGTTAAGAATGGAAACCAGGCTTTTACAAAGTAAGGACTTTGGAAAGCCTGGTTTTATAAATTATCCGATTGGCTAAATCTTGGCTTTAGGAATAAACAACTAGATTTTCCTATCTAAAGACGACGGTTAAAGATTTTTCAAAGCAAATTTGATTTTGGTCTTATCCCAAGCCAAAGAGATTTCTGCAGTTCCTTTTGAAGTTTCCTCTACAGTGTAGGTCAAGGATTCTACCACATCTTGTAATTGTTCCGGAACGACTGTAAAGCGAACCAAATCTTTGCTTGCATCATAGTCATCGGCTAGATGCATGTCCCATACTTGGTTGATAATTACTGTCCATTCCTTTTCTCCGGGAATAGTGAAAAATCCATACTTCCCGGCAGGAATTTCTTTATCGCCAATTTTTACACCTTTATCAAACTGAATCGATGTAGCCTTATGCGCACCCGTAACCCAAACTTCCCCAAAGGCCACAAGGCCTCCGAAAATCTGTCTTCCTCTCACGCTGGGAGAGGAGTAATCGATATGAATGTGGTTCCCATCCACCATTGCCATGGCTGAGGTTCTTGGACTTTTGGATGGCTTGTTTTCGGACTGTGCTGGTTGATGTTGGCTATGGTCTTCTGCGGCAGAAGATTGATTTTCTGTTTTCACACTGCACGCAACAGCTAACAAAAGGATTAAAAAGAGATGGATGGTATTTCTCATAGTTGAAGTAGTTTTTGGTGGATGAAAATTATTTTTGAAGTGGGACCTCAGTTTCAAAATACAAATGGTAATGCTTGCTACAACCGGGGTTAAATCCGGATTTGCAGTGCGGACAAGTATTGTTTGAATCCATGTAATCCTTAATGCTTAATTCCTTCCCGCATACCCCGCAAAGAATGGCTTTCTGGTCAAATTCGGCTTTTGGCCAAACTTGATGCTCGTGATTGGCTTCTTCTTGGTGACAGGAAAAGCAGGGATAGTACTTCTCGCAGCACTTGAATTTGATGGCAATGATATCCAATTCGGAATGCCAATGCACACAGCGAGTTTGGTTGTCTACCGGCTTTCCATACACATTGATTCCACGGATTTGGGATACTTTAAGTGGTTCTAATACTTTTTGCTGGGAAAATGAAAGTGTGGAAAAAAGCAGAAGAAGGCTAAGGGTGAATAGGAGGTATTTTCTCATTTGGTATATTAATCAAAAGGCAAGTAAATGCGAGTACCCGCCTTTGAAAGGAAATCAGTTCAATGCCAAAGTTTCTTCCACTCGACCGCAAGTCAACATGGAGCTGCCAAACAGCGGATTTTTGACATCCTCGCTGGCGCTTAGCCACATGCCACCAGTGTTTCCTTTGTACATCGGGCAATATTGATGGTATAATGTGCGGTCAGTTCCTGCGATTTTCAGCATGTCTTTCAATACCACACTCAAGGCTTGAAAACTTTCCCGCTGGGCTGCGATGTCTGCTGTGGCAAGTTTTTCGGCAAAGCCTGTGGCTTCCACTTGAAGTCTTTCCAATTCTTCGGGATCATTGGCTTCTGAGCCTACGATGTCATAATTCTTTAAAGCAACTAACAAATCAGCACTTTTTGCAGCTGCAGATGCAGCATCATCCGCAACCAAAGCGTCTTTTACCGCCAAATAAGCATCGATAATTCCGCTGGTGGTTTTGGAGCTGCTTACCGAAACTGAATTGGCTGAGGATGCATCGCCTGAGGCGTGGGTTTCTTCCTGAGATTCCGAAGTGCTTGGTTTTTCACCGCAGGAAAAGAGTGCGAAAGAAAGGAGGGAAGCGAATAAAAGGTTTTTTTTCATTTTTATATCGGTTTATAATTGGTTTTCAAGGAATTGAGACCTGTCAGGTTTTCAAAACCTGACAGGTCTGGATAGGTAAATCAATGGTTATGTGCTGCAGGAGCTGAAGGAGTTCCGGAAAGGTCCATTACCGGCTGGCCTTTGAGATAGGTTTGTTTCACTTCTCCACAAGCAAGCATGGATGCTCCGAAATAAGGGTTGGTGATGTCTTTTTTCTCACTCAGCCAATACGCACCCTGATCTCCGAATGCCATCGGACAGTAATCTTTGTACACTACCTCTTTGTTGAGTCCAAAAGTCTCAGTGATTTCCAACATGTGGAAAGAAAGCATGGAAAAATGCTTTCGGGCTTCCTCGATGTCTTTTGTCGCAGCCATTCTTGCCCGGGCATCTTTCATCCCTTTCAGCATTTCCATCCATTTGTCATGGGCCTGATCTTTCACCAAACCCATATTCACTTTGGAAAGGCTTTGGTCAAGTGAAGCGAGTGACTTCTGAGCATCAGGCAGATTATCCTTCACGAGCCCATTTTTCACCTGAAAATACGCATCCGCTACCGCTGTAATCTGATTTCTGAATTCCTCAGAAACCTCAATTGATTTGGTTTCCGGACGCTTCATCATGCTGAATTGACCAGAAAGCTGTGCTGCTGCATCGATGGCAAAGACACCGTTAGTGACGATTTCTTCTCCTGCCTGTAGGCCGGACTCAACCAGGTAATTATCTCCCATGCGATTGCCCAAAGTAACCTCGCGCATTTCAAAGCCTGGATTTTCAGAATTGGCTACTTTCACATACACCACCGAGCGCTTTCCTGACCATAAGACGGCTGTTCGTGGAACTGTAACTCCTGCTGAACTCGGCTTCTTGGCTGTTTGGATTTTGGCGGTGACAAACATTTCCGGTTTGAGTTTTCCCCCTGAATTGGTGATTTCAGCACGGACAGATGCTGCACGGGTATTGGCATTCAGGAGCGGATCGATAAAGGAAATTCTTGCTTTGAAGTTTTCATTCGGCATACCTGCTACAGTAAAGCTGATTTCATTTCCGGTGGAAAGCAAAGGCAAATCTGACTCATAGGCATCCAAGAGCACCCAAAGCTTGTTTAGATTGACCACATTAAACAGAACAGATCCCGTGCTTACATAATCTCCAACCGCAATATTCCGTTGAGTCACCACGCCGGATTGGTCAGCAAGGATGTCAAATTTCTCCCGGATTGTTCCGTTTTGCTCGATTTCCGTGATTTGAGTTTCGGTCAGTTTCCAAAGCTTGAGTTTTTCCTTGGCAGCAGTGTAGAGTTGAGGGAAATTGCCTTTGCTTTTTACCGCCTCAAGCAATTCCCGCTGCGCCGTGAGCAATTCCGGGGAATAAATTGTGGCAAGTCGCTGACCTGCTTTGACTTGTTCTCCAGTGAAGGTCACGAAGAGTTTTTCAATTCTTCCGGGAAATTTGGCGGTGATGGCTGCATTTTCCCGCTCGTCAGCCTGGATTTTTCCGGTTAGGAAAAGTTCTCCAGAGCCATTGGCACCACCGATTTTGGTGGTGTGGATTTGTGCCAAAGCCACCGCTTCCGGGGTCATTTCGAAGACCAGGGGATTTCCACTTCCCGAACTTGCTTGGGAGGCAGGAATCAAGTCCATTCCGCAAATCGGACAGTCTCCGGGTTCGCCCAGCTTGATTTGAGGGTGCATGGAGCAGGTCCAAACTGAAGCTCCACCGGATTCCGTTTCGTGATCATGTCCTTCATGAGATTCTGTTGAGGATGGCTTGATGATCCAGCCGATCAATCCTCCAATCACGAGTGTGATGAGGACTAGGGTGAGTTTATTTTCAAATAGATTTTTCATCGTCTATCACTGTTGAAAGGTGAGTGAAGTAGCGGCCAAAGCTTCCAGTTGGGCAAGGCTTTGCTGCTGTTGATTGAGTGCATTGATGCGCTTTTGCTGATAGTCCAAAAGCTGCTGATTTGCCCGAAGCACCTCTTCGAGACCTGTGGCGTTGCTGACAAAGAATGTTTCCAAAAGCCGGATTTGCTGATTGACCAGCTCAATTTGATCCTCGTAGAGTCGAAGGTTTCGCTCGCTTTCTTCCCAAGCCCGGAAAGCATTCGCCCAATCCATAGCCAGAAGATTTTCGGTTTTTTGCCGATCCAAAAGAGCTGATTCCTTGAGGTATTCCGCTTCCTTGATCTTGGAATTGATCTTCTTGCGATAAATCGGAAGAGAAAGACTCACCATCGGCATAATCATATTTTCTCCCCCCATGGGCATGCCGTTTTCCGGTCTTGGCGTAAAGGTCATGTAATTCACCCCGGCGCCCATCATGGGTTTTCCTTCCAGTCGGGCCATTTTGGCCTGCTGTTCGTAGGCTCCGATTTCGGATTGGTACATGGCTAGCATGGGGTTGTTTTGGCGGATGCTGTCCAGAATTTCCTGTTTTTGAAAGCTCAATACTGGTTTTTCGAGCTGATCAGGAAGATTGATTTCTGACCGGATTTCCCGATTGAGGAGCTGATTAAACTTGATCTGCAAAGGTTCCAGATTAGCCTTGCTTTGTTCAATGGTGTTTTCTAATTCCCGGATTTGAAGCCGGATTTGTAGCACGGCATTCATGCCGGATGCAGTATTTCCCATCGAGGTCGCACTCATCCCTGAAGTCATGGGACTTGGATTGCTCATTGCATTGGAGGTATTTCCACCCATACCGCTCATCCCACTGGAGCTTCCTGCAGAAGTCGAATTGACTGAAGGCACCGGCATTGCGGGAGCAGAATTAGGACTAGATGATGAGGTTCCAGCCTTGAACCGGCTCAGTGCCAATTCCTCGTACTTTTTGAGGTATTCCAAGTTTTCCTCCGAGATTTTGATTTCCTCTTTCAGGCGGATCAATTCATACCAAGTGGACTTGACCTGGAAAAGAAGCTGGTTTTTTTCCTCCAAGAAAAGCTGATACTGTGCTTTGGCCATCTGATTGGCTTCTTCCTTTTGTGTTCCGATCATTCCAAACCAAGGGAACATCTGCATCAAGCGGAAATCCGCCGTCTGATTGCCCATAAATCGCTCCATGGGTTCGAGAAAAAAACCCACCTGAAGTTCCGGATCTGCCAAACTCGGCTGATTCACCCGCTCCGCCATGGCTTGGTAGCGCGCATAGGAAGCCTTCAGTCCCGGGTTGTTTTCCGCAGCCTGGATGAGGTAGTCGTCCAGGGTTTGGGCCTGAATAGGAGTTGCAAGGAGGAAAGATAGGAGGAAAGCTAAAGTCAGAAAGCTGAAAATTGAAGTCAGTAATCTTGACCCTGAAGTTAAAAAGCTGAGGTTAGAAAGCTGAAATTTAGGACTTCGAACATCGAACCCCGAACCCAGAACCCCGAACTCCAAAATCCCAAATCCGATATTGATTATAGTTTTGTGTTCCATGACCTTATGCGTTTGATTCATCGGTAAAAACCTCCGAATTGTGTTTCAATTTTCGCTCGGCCCACCAGCAATACAGAGTAGGCACAATAAATACTGTAGTGACTTCCAAGATCATTCCACCCAAGGAAGGAATCGCCATTGGAATCATGATATCCGAACCTCGACCGGTCGAGGTAAATACAGGTACCAAAGCCAACAGGGTGGTAGCCGTAGTCATCATACATGGAAGCACTCGACGCTTTCCAGCTTCTAAAACAGCTGCTCGAATATCCTGAACAGTAGAAGGCTTATTTTCCTTGAAGCTTTGATCCAAGTAGGAGGCAACTACCACACCGTCATCCGTAGCAATGCCAAACAAAGCAATAAAGCCTACCCAAACGGCCACGCTCAAGTTGTACACTTTCATCTGGAAGAGATCGCGGAAATTGGTACCGAATAGGCTGAAATCCATAAACCAATCCTGTCCGTAAAACCAGATCATCAGGAATCCACCGGAGAATGCCATAGCGATACCTGTAAATACAAACAGGGTAGTGGAGACGGCTTTGAACTGGAAATAAAGGATCAGGAAAATCAGAATTAAGCAGAGCGGAACCACAATGGCAAGCCTTTGCTCGGCCCGAACTTGATTTTCATATGAGCCCGAAAACTCAAATCTGACCCCATTGGGCACCTTCAGTTCCCCGGAATCGATCTTTTCCTGTAGGTAGCCTTTGGCATCTTCAACCACTGTCACCTCAGCAAAACCAGGCATTTTATCCAATAGCACATACCCAACCAGGAAGCTATTTTCACCACGGATCATATCCGGACCCGGGCGATAGGTAATGTTTGCCAATTGCCTTAAAGGAATGTAATTGCCCATGGGAGTCGGGATTTGTAGGTTTTCGATTGCATCCGGATCATCTCGGTATTCCCGCGCATAGCGCACGCGAATGGGGAATCGCTCTCGACCCTCCACTGTGGTGCTGAGTTTCATTCCTCCGATAGCCGTTTCGATGAAATCCTGCACATCGACAACGTTCATGCCGTAGCGGGAAATTTTCTCCCGATCGATGTCGAGTTCGAGGTAAGGCTTGCCCACGATTCGGTCTGCGAAGACCGCTTCTTTTTTCACAGATGGAACTTCTTTCAAGTACTTTTCCAGCTCTAAACCAAAGGATTCAATGGTCTGTAAATCTGGGCCATATACTTTGATTCCCATAGGTGCTCTCATGCCGGTTTGAAGCATGACCAATCGAGTTTCGATAGGTTGAAGTTTGGGAGAGGAGGTCACTCCTGGGAGATTGATCACGCTGACGATTTCATTCCAGATATCATCCGGAGTACGGATATGGTCTCTCCACTGACGGAAGTATTCCCCATTCTCATCAGGGATCAAATCAGCAACCTTGATCTGATTGGGAGTCATGGTCGCAGGATCGTAAAAGGAACCATCTTTTAATTCATACTTTCCATCCGAAATCTTGAAGCGAAGTCGGTTGCCATTGATATCCGTGGCGTACTCCGACTTGTAGTTGATCGTATTTTCAAACATGGAAATCGGGGCAGGGTCAATAGCGGTTTCCGCCCGTCCCGCTTTTCCTACCACCATATCCACTTCAGGTACGGCCGTGACCAGCATGTCCAGCTTTTGGAGGACTCCCTTGTTTTCCTGAATTCCCGAATGCGGCATAGTGGTCGGCATCAGTAGGAAGGAACCCTCATTGAGCGAAGGCATAAATTCCTTTCCCAATCCCGGAAAAGTATGCGTCAATCCCGACCAAACTCCGGTTGTCCGAATGTTGATACCTACAGCGTCAAATGCCTTTGGCACAATGCCAAAAACACGCCCAAATCCAAGCCAGACGCTGATGCCAAAGAAAATGACTACCAATGGGAAAAGGAGGAAAGTACCTTTATTGGCTAGACACCAGTTGAGTATGCGAGGGTAGATCTTGATAAACCCAGCAAATCCTCCCAGCACCAAACCCAGTAGCAATGCGATAAAAATAAAATTGGTCACCGTACTTACGGATACACCCAAAGGCATCCATTGCTGGGTCAGTAGCCAGGCCACAAAAACCAATGTGACGGCAATGATGAGTAGGCTTTTACGCTTTCCTACTTTCTCAGGGAAATGGTAAGCAAGCGTATGGACTAAGCCATAACTAAACAGCAACCATCCTGCCCAAGACCAGAGGGTGAAGGCCACAATAGGACCTAAAATCAGCAATGCATAATTTAGGAATCGGCCGATTTTTCCCTTGGCCGATTTCATGCTGAATACCCAATGGGAAAACGCGGGCATAATCAACAAGGTGAAAATCACGGCTGATATCAACGCGAAAGTCTTGGTATAGGCTAGTGGACCAAAGAGTTTTCCTTCAGCTGCCTGAAGGGTAAAGACAGGTAAAAAGCTGATAATCGTGGTGCTGACAGCAGTCAATATGGCTCCCGAAACTTCAGCCGAAGCTAAGTAAACGGTCTTGAGCTTGGATTGGCCTTTGGGAGCCATTTCCAGATGTCGGAGGACATTTTCATTGAGAATAATCCCCAAATCCACCATGGTTCCTATTGCAATCGCGATTCCCGAAAGCGCTACGATATTGGCGTCTACTCCAAAGTACTTCATGAAAATAAAGCACATCAGAACGGCCATCGGAAGCAAAGCCGAGATCAGGAGCGAAGCCCTGAGATTGTATACCATCACGATGATAACCAAGATGGTGACCAAAATTTGAAGGTTGATCGCTTCGTAAAGCGTGCCTAAGGTTTCATAGATTAGGCCTGTTCGGTCATAGAATGGGACCAAAGTCACTTTGGAAACTGTGCCGTCGGCTAGAGTTTTGGTGGGAAGACCCTGAGAAAGTTTTTCGATCTCGGCCTTTACGCCTTCGATTACTTTCAGAGGATTATCTCCATAGCGGGCAATCACCACTCCGCCGACTGCCTCAGCCCCGCTTTTGTCCAAAATTCCGGACATGTTTCGGGTTTGAGGGCCAATGTTGACCTTGGCCACATCTTGGATTCGAACCGGGACATTGTTAGTCACTTTGACTACGGCTTTGTCCAGGTCGGAAAGTTCTTCCACATAACCCAAGCCACGGATAAAGTAATCCACCCGGTTTACTTCGATGGTATTAGCCGACACGTCCAAATTGGATTTTCGTACTGCCTCCATCACATCCATCAGCGTGACTCCAAACGCTTTGAGAGCAGCAGGATCCACATCGACTTGGTATTCCTTTACATAGCCCCCGACCGAGGCTACCTCAGCTACTCCTTCTACCGCAGTCAGCGCATAGCGTATGTAATAATCTTGAATGGTCCGTAGCTCGTGCAGGTCCCAACCACCTGTTGGATTACCGTTTTCATCCCGACCTTCGAGTGTATACCAATAGACCTGACCCAAAGCAGTGGCATCCGGTCCGAGTTTGGGTTGGACGCCTTCTGGCAAAAGTCCGGCTGGAAGGGAATTGAGTTTTTCCAGAACCCGGGAACGGCTCCAGTAAAACTCGATGTCTTCCTCAAAGATGATGTAGATGCTGGAAAATCCGAATGCAGAGCTGGATCGCACGCTTTTTACTCCGGGTAATCCAAGCAGGGAGGTGGTGAGGGGATAGGTGATTTGATCTTCCACATCCTGAGGAGACCGGCCCATCCATTCGGTAAAGACGATTTGTTGATTTTCCCCGATATCGGGAATGGCGTCAACAGGCACGGGATCTCGGGGGAGAAAACCCACGTTCCAGTTGAACGGTGCGGTGACGATACCCCAGCCGATAATCAGCAGGAGGAAAAGTACCGTAACCAGTTTGTTTTCAAGAAAATACTTGAGGATTCGATTAATCATAATTCCAAGGTTTTAAACAGAATATTAATCCAGTTGCCTTTTGGCAAAAGGGTTTACTGCGGGCAAAAGCGATTTGCCCAAACCTTGGGTTTAGATTAAATAGGTTTCGTAAAGGACGTGAAGGTCCTCCACTGGCGGGGGAGAAGGGTAGTGGGGAAGTTGCGGATTTTCCTGAAGGGAAGAATCAATTCCAAAAATAAAAACCTGAACCAGTGCAAGGGCAAAGTTGAGATCAAGCTTGATTTCAAATTTCTTTAGCTGAACATCCTCATCAACCTGAAGGTGTTCGGTGATATTTTCGCAGCAGGTATTGGGATCTTTTTGATTGTCTTGCTCGTTTTCGCTGTGATCCATAGGCATTTCCATACCGCAATCGAGGTGTTTTTCGCCGAATCCAAGTTCCGATTTCATCGCATGGCCCATGCAAAAATGCGTCGTCTTCGCCATCCCGATGGTAGAGAAGAGCACGAAAAAGGCAAGCGATATGGAAACAAGCGTTTTCACTGAGTCAAAAGTACGGAAATTTGTTTGGGAAGTTAAAATTTAGATTCAAGACACAAGATGCTAGACATAAGACGTTAGACTTTGCGATTCAATTCCTGAACCCAACTTTTCCAAAGTTAGGAACTTTGGAAAAGTTTCAGCGCAAATCATTCAGTGTGCATTAATCAACTTATTTCTAAAATCTTGTGTCTAACGTCTATTGTCTTAAGTCTTGTTATTTCACATTCGCAATAAACCCTGCCTTCAAAACCGCCTTTTTGATGTCTTCGGGTTCGAGGTTTTCTGTTTCTACGGTAAGTGTTCGCTCATGGTCTGCCAGATCTACATTCCAAGAACTGATTCCGCTTTGCTCATTCAGCTTCGGAGTGACTTTGGATAGGCAGTTTGTGCACTGGATGTTGGTTTTGAATTTGAGGACTTTCATCTTTTTAAGTTAGTATTTAGGATTTAAGATAAGAGATAAGAGATAAGAGATAAGAGATAAGAGATAAGAGATATTTGACTTTGAAAGGAGGCAGAGGAGTCCATTTAAGCGTCGTAAATCGTAATTCTGAAATCGTAAATCCCCATCAGATTTTTGAATTTTTCAATCTTAGACTATTCATCACTACCGACACGGAACTAAAGGCCATGGCAGCCCCTGCGATCATGGGATCGAGGAGAAAGCCATTGATGGGATAGAGGATTCCTGCTGCTATCGGAATTCCGATCACATTATAGATAAAGGCCCAAAAGAGGTTTTGCTTCACGCCATTCACAGTCAAATGGGACAATCGGAAGGCCTGAGGGATTTTTTCCAGATCGGAAGTGATCAAAGTGATTTTGGCCACGTCCATCGCGATATCCGAACCATGCCCCATGGCAATGCTGACATCGGCTTGAGCCAAGGCTTCCGAATCGTTGATTCCGTCACCAACCATAGCCACAATTTTACCTTTTTGCTGAAGGGACTTGATAAAGTCTGATTTATCCGAGGGCATCACCTCGGCTTTGAAGTGTTCAATTCCCACTTCATCAGCAACGGCTTTGGCGGTTTGCTGATTGTCTCCGGTTAGCATATAGACTTCCACCCCGGAATTCTGGAGCTTGGCAATGGCTGATTTTGAACTTGGTTTAATCTGATCCTGAATGCCTAAAATTGCCAGTGCATTTTCTTCATCTGCAAACCAAATCACGGTTTGGGCTTTTTCACTCCATAATTGGGCTTCTGATTCGAGTTCACTGGGAATCGGAATCCCGTTTTCGCTCAGCAATTTTGAATTGCCCACGAAGTAAGTTTTGCCTTCAAATTTGCCTTTTACTCCTCTGGCTGTAATGCTCTCGAAGCTTTCTATTTCGACCGATTGAACCCCTTTTTCCTTCAAGAATTTGACCACCGCCTCAGCTAGGGGATGCTCGGATTTGGATTCCAAGGCCAGAAGGGTTGAGTCAAGGTCAACAGTTGACGGTCGACTGTCGGCAGCTAATTCCGCTTCCATTTTGGAGGACTGTGGACCGTGGACCGTGGACAAATAATTAGCAACCGTTGGTTTTCCCTCAGTAATCGTTCCCGTTTTATCCAAAATAATCGCATTGACCCGATGCCCGAGCTCGAGGCTTTCTGCGTCACGGATGAGGATTTGGTTTTCGGCACCCTTTCCTACACCGACCATAATGGCGGTTGGGGTAGCCAAACCTAAAGCACATGGACAGGCAATGACAAGCACTGAAACCGCAGCAAGTAGAGCATGGGAAAAGGCATTTTCTCCACCTAAAACCATCCAACTACCAAAGGTCAATACTGAAATCCCGATAACCACGGGCACAAAAATCCCTGCGATTTTATCTACCAGTTTTTGAACGGGAGCCTTGCTTCCTTGGGCTTCCTGAACTCTTTGGATAATCTGTGAAAGTAGGGTAGAGGCTCCTACTTTTTCAGCCAGGATCTCCAAGCTTCCCTTTTGATTGATCGTTCCAGCAAAGACCTTGTCGCCGGCTTTTTTCTCCATAGGAACAGGCTCGCCACTGATCATACTTTCATCGATGTAGCTGCTTCCGCTTTCTACCGCTCCGTCCACTGGGATTTTTTCACCAGGTTTGATCAAAATACGGTCGCCAAGTTGAACTTCTTCTATTTTGATTTCTTCCTGTTGACCGTTTTGGATTCGGGTCAAGGTTTTGGGTTGAAGACCGATCAGTTTCTTCAGTGCAGTTCCTGTCTGGGATTTGGCTCGTTCTTCCAGCATTTTCCCGAAGGAAATAAATACCACGATCACCGTAGCTGCCTCATAATAGACATGGGGGTGAATTCCTTGAGCATGCCAAAATTCCGGAAAAAAAGTGTTGAAGGCTGAAAAGAGGAAGGCAATCCCGGTACTCAAAGCCACCAAGGTGTCCATATTGGCTTTTCGGTGACGCGCTTGTTTCCAGGCATTGACATAGAAGTGACGGCCAAAGTAGAACAGCACCGGAATACTCAGCGCCATGCTGATCCATCGGCCTGCTTCCCAATCCATAAAGAACATCCCCAAAACAAATACCGGTAAGGTCAATAATCCCGCTCCGATGGTTCGGGCTTTTACCTCCTGGTACTTCTTTGCTTGTTCCTCTTGGACACTTTCACTGACTGATTTTTCGCTGATGATGATGCCGTAGCCCACATCCTGAAGTGCCAAATTGATGCTTTCAGGAGTAAGACGATCATCCCATTCGACTTGGACGCTATTGGTAGCAAAGTTGACCGAGGCGGAGTGGATGCCATCTGTGTATTGGAGAATGGTTTCCACACTGGAAGCGCAAGCTGCACAGGTCATGCCCGTGACCGGAAAAGTTCGCTTGTAAAGTGTAGAAGCCTGTGTTTTCATCCTGATTATTCTTTTATCTCTACAAAGATGAAGTTTCTAACAAGCGCGACTGTTACAGTTTTTGGATAATTGTTTATAAGATTTTGTAAAAAGCGGGTTTGCTTATATTAACCATAAAATCATTTTGGGGGTATTTTCACCAATTGGAATGAGATCGATAAACAAGCACTTTTTAATACCGTACTAAAGACACAACCTCTCCCGAAATGAACTCTCCTTCCAAATCCGGCTTCGTTTTCCCAACTCTCATTGTAATACTTCTATTAGTCTCTTCCTGTGGAGATTTGGATAAAAAACTAGAGGACAAGCTCAAACTCGTCAATGATAAAGCCCTCAAGCTGGACTCCTTGGTGAATAACGAGTTGGATAAGGTAAATTCTCTCGATTCGCTGATTAATAAAGAGATGAAAAAAGTGGAAACCATCGATTCTCTAGTTAATAAATCTTCCAAAAGAATTGACTCTTTGATCAATAAAACAGTCGATCGGGTCAACTTACCAAACTGATTTTACAATAAAATCCGGCTTGATTTTATTTCCTAAGAAGTAGTAGAATAGATCAAATTTTATCCAGGCTTTTTCGGTTGGCAAAGCCTGAATTTTTGAATTCAGAGGGAGTCATCCCTGTTTCTTTTTTGAACTGAGCACTGAGATAGGCTACGCTACTATATCCCATTTGAAACGCTATTTCCGAAAGGGTCATTTCTCCATAGAAAAGTAACTCCTTCACCTTTTCAACCTTTTGCTTGGTAAAATACCGCTCAATGGTGATTCCCTCAACAGCTGAAAATAGGCGACTTATAGCCACGTAATCTTGGTTTAGTGCCTTTGAAAGTTGGCTAGAGAGGTTTTCCTTTCTGTCATTTTCCCGGTGGTGAACCAGCTCGATAATCTTTGTTTTAATCTGCGAAATCAAAGCTGATTTCCCTTCTTCCAGCAATTCAAACCCTTTTTCTTTCAGCTTATTTGCCAATGAGATCTTTTCATCCAAGGTAAGTGGAGTGGTAGTGACAGCCTGTCCAAGAGATACAGCCGTACGTTTCCCTAAAGTATCAAACACAGTTTGTACCGCTTCGACGCAGCGGGGGCAGACCATGTTCTTGATCCGATAGACAGCCTCAGAATTCTTTTTCTCCAAACTCACTTTTGATAAACTTAGATCGGTTTTTAGAACCATTGATCGTGTAGGATAAGTTCAGAATCAGCATGTCCACTTCATAGATGTAATTGGTAGTGGTATAAAAGTCTCTTGGTCTGAAAGTGGTGATTTGCTGTTCATTGGATCTCAGGAGACCAAGATCCATGTTTTGCCATTGAAAATTCAAGGTGAGACGGTTATCCAAAAAGGACTTTTTCACATTGAGCGAAGGTTGATAGAATCTGGAATCCTCCCCCTGAGCTGTTACCCTATTGGAAAGGTAGTTGAAGGTAAACTGAGTGGTCAGAGTAGGGGAAAGAGTCACGGTGGTGTTTAAATTGACGGAGTACACCCATGCCGATTGATTAACTGGACGATTGTCAAATTCTCCTGTAATTGAATAACGGTAGACATTTCCACCAAAAAATCCTTTCCATGTTGGAGTAAAGAATAATTCGCTACCCATTTCCAAACCGACAGATTCTCCTGTTCCTACATTCGAGTAGATTCTATTCAGGATTGAGTCATTGTATACGGTATTGACTCGATTTACCAGATTTTTGACGCGGGTGTAATAGGCAGTGGCAAAGAAACTGTTGTCTTTCCAGGTTTTGATCAACCCTCCCTCGAGTTGGTTGATAAACTCCGGAAGTACGTTTGGATCGCCTTGTTCAAGGGTTTCACTGTGTTCTCTTTCGGGAAAAGGATTCATTTTGAAAGTAGTTTCTCTTTCCACTCGCTGACTGAAATTCAGTTTCCAAGTGAGATCATCTGTGGCTTTGTAGGATAGATTTCCAGAGAAAAAAGGACGTATGTAATCGTATTGGTAGAGTGTATCCAGTGTATTGCTTTTATCTTGAAGCTGAAAATCGCGGTTCATCAATTCCACCCGTACACCTGCACCATAGCTCCATTTTTTGATTGACTTGTCTAGCTGAAGGTAACCGGCATGAATCAAACGGTTGAGATTTACTTCACTTGAAAACTCAGGAACCAGCTCAAATCGGCCTGTTTCATTGTTTTTTCGCTCGTAGAAAAAATCTCCGAAATGATTTAGGTATCGAAACTGATATCCTGTCTGGACCTTGCCGATACTTAGAGGTTTGAAGGTGTAATCCAAGTTCCATCGGAAACCATTGAGTGGATTGTCATTGGTATTGTATTCGTCCTGATAGACTAGATTTAAGTTGGGGTATCCCAGATTTCTGTTGATGGTCGGACCACCGAGCATGGTGTATTCATACAGAATGGAAGAAGTGATTTTGGATTTCGATCCAAAAACGTGCGTGTAATCCAAACTTCCAAGGACAAAGTCACCCCGTCGATTTTGATCGTTGGCATTGAAATATTGGAAAGGAGGAGTTCGCTGTACGTTTACAACCCGATGATTGTCAAAATAAAGGATATCGGCAGTTCGAAGACGGTCTCTTACTCCTGCATAAAACCCAAGGTTGAAACTCGTATTGGCAGTTGGAGTGAATCCCAAGGTAAATCGCCCGGAATAGTTCACTTCATTGATGCTTCGCTCTCCATCGGATGGGAAGTGTGTTTCGTTGTCACCAATATAGGTGATGACATTGCCCACTCTTCGGCCGGATTGATCATTTCGCTGGTAGCTTCCTCCTAGGGAGAAATCCCATTTGTCCTTTACATAGTTGAGATTAAAGTCTCCTCCGTACCGTTTTTGCGATTCAGCATTGTCGTAATTTTCGATAGATGGGAGGCCAAATCGGCTATTGACTTGGAGAAAAAAGCCATCATTGGCTCCTCTGCTGGTGGTGATATTAATGATGCCCGCTTTACCCTCTGCGTCATATTGTGCCGAAGGAGAGGAGATCCATTCTACTTTTTCGATGGCATTGGCAGGAAGCTGAGAAAGAATACTTACCGGATCACCTTGGACTGGAATTCCATTGATCATCACAACAAATCCTGTATTTCCTCGGATGGATACCCGACCTTCGGCATTGATGCTCACTCCAGGTAGATTTCGCAACAAATCAGTTGCAGTACCTCCTTTGGCAGATTCAAAATTCTCGGCTGAAAAGCTTTGTTTTTGAGTCTGAAAATCTGTCGAAATTCTTTGTCCTTGTACATCTATTCCTTGGAGCTCTTGAAGATCGGAGCTTAAAAAAAGAGGATCCAAGCTCTTCTTTTCATTTCTGCCGAGTTGTATTCCGCTTATGGTTTGAGATTTGTAACCCAAGAAACTAACGACAGCATAAAATGACCCTTGAGGAAGGTTATCAATTACAAAATTTCCTTCCACATCTGTGATTCCACCATTGAGAAGGGTACTGTCTGAACTTTTGTAAATGGCTACTGAAGCAAACTCGATTGGTTTTTGAGAAGATTTATCTTTCACAATACCTGTCAACTGCCCTTGGGAAAAAGCAATTTGAGAGAATAAACAAATGGAAAAGAGTATTGAAAGTGCTTTCATCACAGCCAAAATAGAGTGACTAGCATAAACAAAAACTAGAAAATCCATGAAAGGCTTTTATCTCCCTAAAGTTTATTTCCTATCTTTTTTCACTAAGGGATTTGCCTAAATTGGCTTCCAATGAAATCAATGGACTCGCTAGTATCTTTTTTCAGGAAGCTTCAACCCATTTCAACGGAAGCAGAAGCCGAATTGCTTGACTTGTGTGTGTTGAAAGACTATGCAAAAAATGAGGAAATCCAGGCCATAGGAGATACCTGTAAGACCATTTATTTTATGGTTTCTGGAGTTGGAAGGATCTATTACCTGAAAGATGGGGTAGAGGTGACCGAGTATTTTGCGTTCCCAAATGAATTGATCATCCGTGCCGAAAGCCTATTCACTAAATGTCCAAGCAAAAAGGCTATTCAGGTTTTGGAGGATTCACAAGTGGTAGCTCTTTCTGCAGAACCGTTGTTTCGTCTTTTTGAAAAGCATCATGATTTGGAGCGACTTTTTCATAAACTGATCCAAAACGCTTACCTAGAGACACTTAAACGATTGGAAAATATCCAATTTTTGACTGCCGAGGAGCGCTATGAAAAGTTGCTTGAAGAAAAACCCGAACTGATTCAAAAGATCCCGCTAAAGCATGTGGCTTCTTTTTTGGGAATTACACAGGTAAGTTTGAGTAGAATACGGGGACAGAGGAAGTGAGTGAAATTCACCGCAGAGTCGCAGAGGACGCAAAGGGAAAATAGAGGACGCCTAAGAGGATTTTGAAAATTCAAAAACAAGTCCCTAAATCATTTTCGTACTTCTAGGTGATTTAAAAGGACATGTCTTAAGTTTAGGTTTTACTAAAAATTGAACTCAATTGGTGATTCCTAATTCCTTTCTCTTTTAGGAAAACTCTGCGATCTCTGCGCCACCGCGGTGAATCCATTTTTTAACATATGTAAAAGCTTACCGAATCTGAGCATCGGACTTTTGAGGGGTAAATCAGTAACCCATGGCAGCTCAACTCGGACTAAGACAAAACTGGAAGCAATTCTCCCTTTTGGTCTTGATCAATGCCTTCGTAGGCGGGATGATCGGGATGGAGCGGTCTATTTTTCCTGACTTTGCCAGTCAGGTTTTTGGGCTGGAATCTCATGCTGCGATGCTTTCCTTTATCGTTGCTTTTGGGCTAAGCAAGGCCGTGACCAATTACTTTTCAGGACGATTTGCCAATCTCTACGGAAGAAAAAACCTGCTTCTATTTGGCTGGATGATGGTTTTGCCGGTTCCTTTGATCCTGAATTTTGCTAGCGATTGGTCTTGGATAATATTTTCAAATGTGCTTTTAGGGATCAGTCAAGGTTTAACCTGGAGTAGTACGGTAGTGATGAAGATTGACCTGGTAGGCGATAAAAATCGAGGGCTTGCCATGGGACTTAATGAGTTTGCAGGGTATTTGGCGGTAGGTTTGGCTGCTGTATTGAGTGCCCATTTGGCATCTGAATTTGGAATGAGGCCAATTCCTTTTTGGGTGATGATGGTCATAGCCTTAGTTGGTCTTTCTTTGTCATTTTTTGTGAGGGACACTCAGGTTTTCGTGAAAGCCGAAGCCAAAACCAAGGAATTACTTCAGACAAAAGGCGTTTTCTGGAATACCACCTTCAAGGATAAAATGCTGAGTTCGGTCACTCAGGCAGGTTTGGTCAATAATCTGAATGACGGAATGATTTGGGGGCTTTTACCTGTTTTGTTGATTTCCAAGGGATTTGAGTTAGGAGAAATTGGAAAGATTGCCTCGATTTATCCTCTTGTGTGGGGATTTGGGCAGTTGGTAACAGGAAAAATGGCGGACCATTTTCCCAAAAAGGGCATGTTGTTTTGGGGGATGTTGGTGCAAGGTCTTGCCATTATAGGTTTGACTTTTGCTGATTCAGTATCTATTTATTTCCTAATGTCTGTGGTTCTTGGTTTGGGGACAGCAGTAGTTTACCCCACCTTTTTGACTGCGATTGCATCGGGCAGTCATCCGATTCAAAGAGCAGAAAGTTTGGGTACTTTCAGGTTTTGGAGAGACCTTGGATATGCTGTAGGAGCCTTGATTTCAGGTTTAATGGCGGATCAGTTTGGAATCCCTGTTTCGGTTGGATTCATTGGGATTGTCACCTTGATCTCATCCTTAATCATAGGTTTTAGAATGCCCTCCGAAGAAAAGAGGTTTTAATTTGGATTGCTTTTAACTGATAATCTGTAATTTTAAGCCTTAATCATTTCAACCTAATCACATCATGAAAAAATTTAGATTCACAATTGCCAGCCTAATGATCGTTGGATTCCTTTCTGCAACCCTTTTCACCTCTTGTGGTGGTAAAAAAGAAGAGGCTGCTGAAGAAGTTACTGAGCAAGCTGAACATCCAACTGAAGGCGGTGAGCACCCAGCAGGTGGTGGCGAACATCCAGCTGCTGATAGCACTGCTGCTGATAGTTCTGCTGCACAGTAATCCAAGCATAAAAAAAGAGGCCCGATAATACAAAATCGGGCCTCTTTTTTATGCCTTTAACTTTCAGGATTTTCTTTGAAAAGTAAAGGTAGTGGGCGCTTTTACCTCTTTTCCATTGATCTCTAAGTATGGATAAGCCAAGAAATTGATTGGACCTTGAGATGGACCTGGATTGAGTTCCAAATCTCGTCCTCTCGTAAACTCGATGCGATTCGCCGGATGTCTTCCAAAATAGTAGGTTGCCAAGGCAGTATACTTGTTTGCTTCAGAAATATCCACAGGCCACCATTTTCCATCGGCATAAAACTCTGCCCAGCAGTGGTAGCCGTCGATTCCACCCTCATCTCGATCAGATGGGATTGAAGCACCAATCGCAAAACGGGCAGGAATTCCTACCGAACGTGCAAGGGAAATAAAGAACGAGTGAAATTCGGAGCAATTGCCTGTTTTGGAATCGCAGGCATAGTTGGAATCTCCGCGTCCAAAGTCTCCAAACTTCATGTACCTCATATTATCAATGATGTAATCATACAAAGCTCTGGCCTGGATTAAGTGCGAATCATTAATTTTTGGGCCTAATGTTTCTTTGGCAATCTGCTCAAATCGACCTCCTTTTGGCATCAATTTGTTAGACCCCAGGTCAATTTTGGGATCAGGAGCAGGGGCTTCATAAGGTGTTTTTTCCCGACGCTGAACGGCATAGGAGATTACGATGGCCTTGCCGCTGTCTTCAGGTTTGAGTTCCAAATAGAGGATCTTGTTTCTATGAACTTGATCGAGGAGCTGACTGGATTTGCCAGGAACTTTCATGTCCAGCACCTGTACTTCCTGAAAGTCATCCGAAAGGGCAATAGGAATCCAGATTTCAGCTTTTTCCTTTAGCTCAGGAACAGTCACGGTGTAGTAAAATTCGAAATTGTCTTTACCCTCGATAACGCCGAGGAGGTTATTGTCTGCTTGTTCGAGGGGCATTCTGTACCAGGTTTTGTCTTCTTTTTGTTTCCAACTATAAAAGGGCTTTCCGTTCAGTTTGTGGACGGTGGTTTGGGTAACAGTCATCTGTCCGGGTTTACCTTCCATGAAAAAATCCACATCATACACATCTCCCTTTTCATCCACCAAATCCACGCAGGCAAAATGACTGTCAGGGCCTAGGTTGGAGAGGTATTCGGTATGAACTCGCACCAGCTTCATGCGGAGGTCATGGTTTTCATCTTTTACCGGAAAAACGCCTCCATTTTCAGCAGTTTTTTGATCGATAAAGGACTTGATCCCGGCTTCGATTTCAGCGATTTCGATTTTTGGTCCTGCAAGAACTTGTTTTTCCTCCGATTTTTCCTTTGGTCCGGAGCAAGCCAAAATCATGGCAATAAGTCCTGAATAGATGATTTTTTGCATAGGTGTGCTCATGTAAAATTGAGTGTGCCTTTTTGATTGATCAAATAAAGCAGACTTGAGGTACCCAAACAACTTCCGACGGGACAAATGGTTAGTCTTTGCCTTTGCAATTCAAAATTTGACAAGCATTAGAATTAAAACCTCCGAATGCACCTCTCAATTTGGATAAAAAAATGAATCCGGCCTCAAGGACCGGATTCTCAGTTCTTACCGAAGCACAAAGTCATTTTCTGTTGACCTGTCTTTTTCAAACTGGAAAATAATCAAGCTCAAGGCGATCAAAGCAAAGTTTTTAATGATGTATTGACCCACCAAAGTTGGAGTGAACCAGCTGTGCCAAGTGTCATTGGGTAATAGCATCACAGGTAAAAAAGTGGCGACCATGTGAAAAAGGAGAATGTAAAGCGAGTTTTTTGTCTGGGATGGGATCAGCCAAATGATACCGATAAAACACTCAAAAAGGCCAAAAGACCTAGAGAATACTTCAAATGGTAAAAGCCCTGCCAAGGTCTGATCAAAGAGGTTATTTACTAATGGTTCGGCGGGAGAGATTCCGAGTACTTTCAGAATTCCAAACCAGAAATAAATCACAAATAGGGAAAAGCGGCCAATAAGAATCAACTTTTTCATAGGGTGGGAGATTGGATTAAGGGCCGAAACTTACCTTATCTCCGAATCGCCTTACATGACTTATGTCAAACTGGAAGGCAAGGTTTATCATCTATTTTGCCTTTCTTCCTGTCAAATCAGATACTCCAAGACAAGGTAAAACAGAGAGGGACACACCAAACAACCCAAACCGGTGTAAAAAGTAGCAGTGACAGCCCCATAAGGAACAAGTTTGGGGTCGGTGGCAGCAAGACCCGCAGCCACACCACTGGATGTACCCATGATTCCTCCAAAAGCCATGGCTGATCCTGGAGTTTCTAGACCAATTCGTTTGGCAAGAATAGGAGTGAAGATGGTCACAGCAATCGTTTTTACCACACCTGTACCGATGCTCAAGGCGATGACTTCAGAGCTTGCGCCTAAAGCTCCCCCAGTGACAGGACCAACGATGTACGTGCAAGCACCCGCACCGATGGTACACAGACTGACGGCATCCCGATAGCCCATCAGCCAAGCCAAAACCACACCTCCAAGGAAAAAGACACTGATTCCCAAAACCAAGGAAATCATGCCGATCAATCCGCTTTTGCGTATGAGGAGAAAACTTGCACCTGCTGCTGTGGCTACAATCGCAAAGTCCCTAAACATAGATCCTCCTAGCAAGGAGAGCCCTTTGAAAAGACCTAAGTCCGCCATTCCCTTTTCCCCACCAGCAAAAACTCCACCTAAATACCCGAAAACCAAGGCCATAAAAATAGCTATGGCTGAACCTGGGATTTTTCCGGAAAGGACTTTTTTGGAGAAAAGATCAGTCACCCATGTCAACAATCCGACTAGTAGAAAGGCGACAATTAGCCCGTTTTTATCAATCAAGGATAGTAGCTCTTCCATCTTAGGTGGTCTTGAAAGAACGAACCAACACTCTGAACACCCAAAACGCCAAGAATACGGGTATTGTACCAGCTAAAATGGCCAACAAGCCTGATGAAAGGGCTGATTTTACATTGAGACTGGCCGCCATGGCGATGACTATGGGAATGTATAGCTTGTTCCAAAACTCGATTCCAAATTCCAGATCTGCCTTCCACCAGCCTTTTTGGGTAAATCCCTCTTTTATCAAAATCAGGAATAGCATCGCAAAACCAACTCCTCCGACATTGGCATCGATGCCCAGCATCGTACCTAGCAGGTCACCTGTCCACATGCCAAGCAGAAATGAAAATGAAAGTAAAGCAAGGCCTTGAATCATGGCGCTGGGGTGGGTTTATTGGATTGACTTTGGGTTAAGCGAAGAGTTTTTTGAGGTCATTTTTGACCACCTTGCCCATGGCATTTCGTGGTAACTCACTCAAAACAAGGTATTTTCTTGGAGTTTTGTAGGCAGGCATTTGCTCCCTCATCCATTGGTTGAGGGCTTTGGTGTCGATTTCTCCCAAAGGGACAATGGCCGAAACGACCAGTTCTCCCCATTCTTCGTCAGGCACTCCAACTACTCCACAATCCGAAATGAGGGGATGTTTTCTCAACACTTCCTCGATCTCCAATGCAGAGATTTTGTAGCCACCTGATTTGATGATGTCTACCGAATCTCGTCCCAAAATGCGAAAATAGCCTTCCTCGACCACGGCAATATCTCCTGTTTTGAACCAACCGTCCGCGGTAAAAGTCTTGGCTGTCGCTTCTGCTTTTCCCCAATACTCTTTAAAAACTGAGGGCCCTTTGATCTGAATTTCTCCGGGTTGACCCGCTTCCACTTCCTTATTTTGCTCATCTACCAATCTTGCCTGTACTTTGGGAAGAGGTTTACCAATATATCCTGCTCTTCTTTCTCCGTCATAGGGATTACTGATTGCCATGCCGATTTCAGTCATTCCGTAGCGTTCGAGAAGGTAATGCCCAGAGATTTTTTGCCAGGTTTCCATCACTGAAACCGGCAAAGCTGCCGAGCCCGAAACCATCAATCGGAAGCGCTTCAAGCACTCGTGAAGCTGGGATTTTTCAGACTCTGACCTTGATTCAAACTCCGAAATCAGCTTGAAGTAAATCGTAGGAACTGCCATGAAGACGTTGATTTTTCCCTCAAGGAAAAGCTCAAAAACCTGCTTGGCATCAAAAGGATGAAGAAAATGAACAGTTGCTCCCGCCCAAAGTGCACAGGACATGACATTGATGATCCCGTGGACATGGTGCAAAGGAAGAAGACAAAGCGTATGGTCCTGACTTGTCCAGTTCCAAGCCTCAATCAGGGTGCTGACTTGGGATTCGATGTTGGCATGAGTGGTTAGTACTCCTTTTGGAAGACTTGTGGTGCCTGAGGTATAAAGGATCATTGCGCCTCGATCTGTGATAATCTCAGGTAGCGATTTGGATTCTGTTGGCTTTTGAAGATCAGTCAAAGTCAGCCATATCAGCTGTTTTCCAAGGACATAATCTTGAAGAATAGCCTCGTATTCAGGGCCTGCGATGACACAATCGGCCTGAGTATCTTCGATGACATAGGTCAGGGAAGGCAGGGGATAGGTGATGCACAATGGCACTGCGATGCCTCCGGCTTTCCAGATACCCCATTGCACAGCAGTGTAATCCAATCCGGGGGAAACCATAAATGCCACTCGGGCTTGCTGAAGATCTGCCTTCTCATCCAAAAGATGAGCTGCAACTCGATCACTTTGATCTAGAAGTTTTTGGTAACTGTGTGATCCAAATGCGTCAATGATAGCGGTTTTGGAGGGATTTAAATAGGCTTGGGTAAATAGGCGGAGCATGAAATTGGAAATTTTGGGAAGTTAAAAAAAGCGATCGGAATAAGACTTTCCAAAAATAAAAAAGCCTGAATGAATCAGGCTTTCAAGAGGTTTAGCTCACTTTTTTTTGACTGGTTTTTTCCAAGAAAATTCAGTTCCCGAATCGATATCAAATACCAAGAAGAGCTTTTCCGGTTTTTTAAACTGATGGCTACTCTCGTATAAACAATCTATGCTGTAGTCATTGACTACCGTATGCTCTTCCCAGTTACCTTCATAGAGGGCGTAGTTTATAACCCGCAATTGATGACTGCCTTGAGGTACCTCTACGGTAAATCCTCCGGTCTTACTCTGAAGGGTTTCTGGGGAAACACCCACCTCATTACCGTCTATAAATACAGCTGTGCGTGTTTGATGATCATAGCCTTCTTCGATACCGATAAATTTCACGTTTACGGTGAGCTTGGTAGTTTGTGCAAAAGTCAGGCTGATGGAAAAGACCAAAATAGCCGCTAAAAGGAGTTTTTTCATAGGATAAACTAGCTAGGATTTGTATTAAAATTGAATTTCTAAAAGTATCAAATAAGGAATATAGATTTTGGTCAAAGGCGTACGGAGAAATCCGTATTCTTTTTCTCTAAGTCCAGATTTCAAGGTAATTTGACCAAAAAAGAAAAAGACAGCCTTTTGAACTGTCTTTGTTGATTAATCTTTTGAGAGATTTTTGGCTGCTGCCTGATCGGCTAAAATAGTAGCATTGGCTGGATTTACCTTGCCAGCGGGGATGCTAGGATCTTGCTGGAGAAGTCGCTGAAGCATTTCAGCTTTTTCCTCTCCCGTCACTAGCCAAAGCACCTCCTTAGCCCGATTGATCAAAGGATAAGTCATGGTCATTCTCATTCTGCCCTGATAAGGTTGGGATGTCATGGCGATATCTCTATCAGTCACTTCGCAAACTGAATCACCTGGAATCAGAGAAGCGGTGTGGCCATCGGAACCCATCCCCAAGTGGATCAGATCTAATTCTCCATTTTCTGTCAAGTTTCGAATGGCTTCTTCATAGACTTTGGTTTCCTCCTCTAGATTTTTAGAAATCACATGCATGGGAAAAACATTGATTCGGGTCATGATACCCGAACCTTCGATGGATTTGAAAAGTTGAGTTAGGTTTCGTTCCTCATTTCCATCAGGAGCCACTCGCTCATCCACTTGGAAGAGAAAAACTTTTTCCCATCTCAGTTTCGCCTTTGCCAAGATCTTTAGCATCTGCCAAGGCGTCTTGCCACCACTGATGGCCATTGTAAAACTACCCTTGGTTAAAATGGCAGTTCTCATTCGTTCTTCAATAAACTGAGCTGCTTTTTCAGCTACTTCATCTGAGTTGTTAAAAATTTCCAGTGTCATCTTATTTTTTGGTTACCTGAGGATTATTCCATCCTCCAGGAGGTACAATTAATTCATCGACTTGCTCAGGACCCCAATTTCCAGGTTCGTATTCAAACACCGGATAGTCAGACTTGAGGTAGTCGTCAACGATTTTCCAGGCCTCTTCTACATAATCTTGCCGTGCAAAATGCGTGGGATCTCCAGCCATGGCATCTGTAAGCACGCGTTCGTAGGCGTCTTTTTCATTTGGAAAAGGAGTCGGATTGCCCTGAATTTCTGAAAGAACTGAAGACATGTCTTCCCCTTGCGCCATGATCAACATGCCAAAGGCTACCGTGACGTCAGGACTGATTCGGAATCGGATGTGATTTGGCTGAGAGGCGATCGAAGAATAGGCTGTGGAAAGATGCTTGAACTTAACAATGATTTCAGTGCAGGTGACGGGCAAATACTTTCCGGCACGGATGTAAAAAGGAACCCCTTCCCATCTTGGTGAGTCGATATGCAGCCTCATTGCGGCAAAGGTCTCCGTCTTCGAGTTGGGTTGAACCGCTTTTTCACCCAAATAGCCTTTGTATTGGCCTTTTACCACGTCCTGAGCTTTGAGAGGAGCAATGGCTTTGAGCACTTTTACTTTTTCGTCTCGGATAGATTCACTGTCCAGTGCCTTTGGAGGCTCCATGGTCAGGTTGCAAAGGATCTGGAAAAGGTGATTTTGGATCACATCGCGAATAGCACCCGTTACATCGTAAAATGCTCCTCGGCTCTGAATGCCAAAATCCTCGGCCATGGTGATTTCCATGGATTCGATGTGGTCTTTGTTCCAAACAGGCTCTAGAAGAGAGTTGACAAAACGGAAAAAGACAATGTTGTTAACAGGCCGCTTGCCAAGGTAATGGTCGATTCTGTAAATCGCACTTTCAGAAAATTTGGACAGCAGTACTTTATTCAGCGCACTTGCCGATTCAAAATCAGTTCCAAATGGCTTTTCAACGATCACTCTTGCGCCTTTTGCGCAGCCGGAAAGCTCCAGTTGCTCGACGATTTTGGGGAAAAGGACAGGAGGGATGGCAAGGTAGTGAGTTGGGTTTTTAGCAACTCCTAATGCCTCACGAATTCGGATGAAAGTCTGTGTGTCCGTATAATCTCCACCCACAAACCCAAGTAGGTTGTAAAATTTTTCGAAGGATTCCTCGTCGTATTGACCGTATTTTTGGACACTTTCCTTGGCTCTGGCGCGAAGCTTATCCAAGTCATAATCTCCTCTGGCTACGCCAATGATAGGGGAGTCTAAATTCCCTCTTTTGACCATTAAGTGAAGAGCAGGGAATATTTTTTTATAAGCCAGATCGCCTGTTGCACCGTAAAACACCAGCGCGTCTGATTTTACTTGGGCCATAAATAGCTAGTGATATTGCTTTGAGATAAAGGGAAAAGGCAGGGGAAAAGGTTCCTCAGAGGGTTTTTGTTAGGAATCACATCTTAAAAGAACGCTCCCAAAGGCGGAAACCACCGGTGAATGCATTCTTATTGGAACCCAATCGACAATCGGCAGGAATCTCTTCCAGCAATTTGGAATTTCCTCCCCCGAGTACAATTTGATCTGGCTGAAAGCAGTGTCTGAAATGATCAATGGTCATGTAAACCATCTCCATCCATTTTTTCTTGCCTAGTTTTTTCAGGGCTGCATTGCCCACGTGAGTTTCAAAAGTTCCCATTTTAAAAGGGAGATGTCCTCCTTCGAGTGGTAGGAGCAGGTCTTCAAAAACCATAGCTGTACCAAGCCCGGTACCAAAACCCATGAACAAAAGTTTTCCGCCTTCGTAGCTTCCGAGGGCCTGCATGACCGCGTCGTTGATGATTTTCACCGGGCAACCGAAGGCTTTTTCGAAATCAAATCCTTTCCAGCCTCCACCCATGTTCACAGGATCGGCTTCGATTTTTCCGTGCTTCACGACTCCTGGAAATCCGATAGAGATCACCTCATACTTCCAGTTTTTGGCTGCTTCCTTGACCAGAGGAACTAGTTCTTCCGGTCTAAAGTCATTGCCAGACGGGATTTTGATCCGTTCGGGCTGACCGGTAGCTAGAATTTTGATATTGGATCCTCCTATGTCAATGACCAGTACATTCATTCTTTTGAGTCAGGTTTGATTTTGACGGGATAGACAGCCCGTAGCAGATTTAGGTTTCAAAGCTTAAAGATAGTATATACTGAGTGGAGATGCAGAATTAAATTTCGATTCTAAGCTTCTAGGTCAATTTAACCGAATTAAAAATCAATGGTTTAGGGTATTGAAAAATAATTACGCTCCAAAAAGAGATTCTCTAAAAAACAAAAAGGCGAGTGTAGTGCTCGCCTTTTGTGGTATCCGAATTATACCGATGCAGATTTGAGATTAAAAGCGGGATGAAGTATCCTGGTTTTTGTGGTAGAAGAACTGCTGGAAAATTCTGTTTCATTTTGGAATACTCCTGCATCTATGGCCTTATAACCAATCAATTCTACCAAGCGCTTCACGCGTAATTTTTGAGGAATGGCTTCTCCGTAGACTTTGGTCTCGGTCAATCGGCGGAAAACTCCTGCCTTTGGAAAATCTACTCCAAAGTTGTTAAAGGCCCTGAATAGGTGGGATTTTGGCGCAGCTGATCTAATTAATACGGTATTTGGGAGTTGAGTAATGTCTGACTCTGTGCAATCGATGATGATTTTATCGTTGGTTTCTGCCGAACTGAGCGCTTTAAGGATTTCAGCTAGCGAGATGTTTTCTGCACAGATCAAGAGAATTTCGGATTGAATGATAGCCGATTCGTAGGGGCAGATGCGGTGATTGAGTCGATTTAAGAGCTTCCATTCCGGGGCTTCGGTATCGAAGTCCGAACTGACACCAAATACGACCTCAAGCCCTGCCTCGAGGTACTTTTTACCTAGCGTGTTGGAGAGCGAAGTGCCTCCAAGAAATCCAATTTTCATGTGCGTTCAATTAAATGAAACTGATAAAATGAGCTTTAAAAACTTCTGTTTATTTTTTGTAAACGACTGAAAACTAAGATAAATGAAGTATTTATCAAAATAAAATTTTGAAAAAATTCATAATACAATATATTATTCATTTTTATAATCAGGAAGTCCAAAAATCTGGATATCAAATGACTTAGTTGATTTTTAAGGTGGTAAGAATGAAGGAGGGAAATTACTTCCCGATACAAAACTTACTGAAAATATTCGCCAGCAAGTCATCGGTGGTCACTTGGCCTGTGATTTCACCGAGGTAGTGTAGAGCGCGGCGGATGTCCATAGCAAGGAAGTCGTTGGTGACTTGGCTATCCAGTCCGGTGAGGACATCGAGTAGGGACTCGCGAGTTTTGGTCAGGCTGTCGTAGTGACGCACGTTGGTGATAATGGTATTTCCGCTGCGGAATTTATCCAGGTTGACTAGCTCAAGGATGCGGAGTTTGAGGCCTTCCAGGTTTTCTTTTTGACCTGCAGAAATAAAAATAGTGTCGGGATGATTTGCTTTTAACTCACTGATAATATTTGCCTTAGCCTTGTCCGTCTTATTTGCCACTTTCAGGAAAGGCACGCCCAAGTTTTCCAGTTTGTTGATGTCTCGGTTGATCTCTACGAGGTCGGTATCGCTCAGGTCAAAGAGGTACAGAATCAAGGACGCGGTCTTCATTTTTTCCTGAGTTCGGCTTACACCGATGGCCTCGATGGTGTCGGTCGTTTCCCTCAAACCAGCTGTATCGATAAATCGGAAGATGACGCCTCCGATGCTGATTTCATCTTCGATAAAATCTCGGGTCGTTCCTGCAATGTCGGAGACGATGGCTTTTTCCTCGTTGAGCAAGGCATTGAGCAGGGTGGATTTTCCTGCGTTGGGCTTGCCGGCGATCACGGTGGGAACCCCGTTTTTGATCACGTTACCCAAGTCAAAGCTGAGGATTAGTTCTTCGACTATTCTGAGAATCCGCTCTACCAACATTCTCAAGTCGTCCCTGCTGGCAAATTCCACATCTTCCTCCACAAAATCGAGTTCCAACTCGATCATGGAAGCAAAGTGGATGAGTTGATTTCGGAGTTCTTGTATTTCAGAAGAAAAGCCTCCACGCATCTGGTTGAGTGCAGCTTGGTGGCTGGTTTCGGAGTCGGCATGGATCAGATCGGCCACAGCTTCTGCCTGAGCGAGGTCAAACTGCCCATTCAAAAATGCCCGTTGGGTAAACTCTCCGGGCTTGGCCAAGCGAATGCCCTTGCGGACAAAGAGCTTGAGCACCTGATTGATGATGTAGGAGGAACCGTGCGTGGAGATTTCCACCACGTTTTCCTTGGTGAAAGATTTTGGCGCTTTGAATATGGACACCAATACCTCGTCAATGATCTTTTCCCCATCTCGAATAGTACCGAAATGGATGGTATGAGAAGGCTGATTTTCCAGATTTTTTCCAAAAAAGACCTCATTGGTCACGCGGATGGCGTCATTTCCAGAAAGTCGAATGACTGCGATCGCGCCGACTCCCTGAGGAGTGGCTAGAGCGATGATGGTATCTTCGCGCTCAGCGAGGTTGAAACTCATGGTTGTTTGACTCCGAAGGCTTTTTTCACTAAATCATTTAATCCTGCTAAAAAGTCAGGGGCCGGTCTGTAGCCGGGGAGTTGGGCAATATTTTGCAAACCCGGTTCGATGATCACAAAATTGGGATAAGACCGTACACGCATGGCTGCTGCCATGTCGGCTTCAGAGTAGGTCTTGCCCATGAATTCAAATTTTCGGTTAGTATCCTCGGCGTTGAGTTTGACGGCATAGAAGTTCTTTTTCAGATGGGCGACTACAGTAGGATCCACGAAGGTTTCTTTGTCCATCTTTTTGCACCAGCCACACCAGTCGGTGTATACGTCCACCAAAATCATTTTAGGGTTTTTGGCATTGGCCGCGATGGCCTCTTCAAATTTCATCCAGGTGATTTGTTCTTGCGCCGTAGCATTCAAGCCAAGCATCATACCAAAGACCAACAACAGGATTGCGTTCAGTTTTTTCATAATCACATCTCTAACGACGGGTTGGGGGAAGGAGTTCCTTTCCACCAAGTGGCATTTTTTCTCTTGAGGATGGCGCTAAGGAAAAAGAAAATTCCTGCTACGGTCACCATCATCCCTGCTATCGAACTGTCCATCCAATAGGCAAGGTAGTATCCAAAAACGGCAATTAAAATGCCAAGTCCGGCAGTAAGTTTCAAAAGCGGAATCAGACTTTTGGTCCAGAGGAAAGCCGTAGCCGGTGGCACCACCAACAAGGCCACCACCAATATCGCTCCGACAGACTCAAAGCTGCTGACAGTCGTGTAGGATACCATACTCATCAGGGCCAGGTTGATTCCTTTGGCGTTGATGCCCATAACAGAGCTAAAGCTTTCATCGAAGCTAGTTAGGATCAACTCCTTAAATAACAGGTAGATAAATCCAATGACGAAAAAGAAATTTAATCCTGCCAGCCAGGTGATTCTCGGACCAAGGTTTAGACCACTTTTCGTAATCCAAAGGTCAATCGGTAGGTAAGCGATTTCGCCGTACAGCACGCATTCCTGATCGAGATCTACCTTGTAGGCAAACAGGTTGATCAGAATAATGCCAATCGCGAAAAGCAGGGTAAAGGTGATCCCGATGGAGGCATCGAGCTGAACTTTGGCTTTTTTGCGCAAGCCTTCAATCATCAGTGTAGCTAAAATACCCAATAAGCCAGCGCCCATGATGACTTCAAGGCTTCGCTGACTTCCTGATACAAAGAAACCAATCACAATTCCAGGCAATACGGCATGGGAGATGGCGTCTCCGGTCATGGACATTTTGCGAAGCATCATAAATACGCCCAAGAAACCGCAGGAGATGGCGATAAGGGCGCCGGTGAAAATGATCAAAAACGCGTTGCTGTCAAAGGTCATGGTTTTCTCGGGGGATAGTTTCCTGATGGGGATCGAGGGTAGGAAAGTTGAGTCGCTTTTCCAGCATGGCTTCCAGTTCCGGGGTAAGCAAATGCTCCATCTGCTCAGCAGACTCGTGCACGTGGTCAGGAGCGATATTCATGTATTCGTTGAGGTAAAGTTCCCACAGTCGGTGTAGACGTACGATGCGCATTGCGTCTGAAATACCCTGTGTAGTAAGCTTCACAAGTGATTGATTTTTAGTAATAAAACCTTCTTGTAGTAAATCTTTGATAGATTTGTCTATTTGGGCTTTCTGGTAGGGGTAGAGCTCATAGATTTCTTCTATCGTGAGTCCATTTTTGTTTTCTTCCTTCGCCTTGTACAGCGCTTTCATCAGGTGGTCGCGGTGGGTTTTTCTCAGGTAGCTTTTTCTAGAATAGTACCGGAAGACGATCCCGCTTTTCGGAGAAAACATAAAAGACAGCAAGGCGATCAGGGAAAGAAAAACCACCACCCAAGGACCTGTGGGCATTTGCGGCAGCACAAAGGAAATGTACGTACCCAAGATGCCGGAGACGATAGAAAAGAAGGCTGCCAAAATCAAAAGCGGATTGAGTCGATCGGACCAAAATCTCGCAGCGGCACCGGGAGTAATCAGAAGTGCAGCCATCAAGACTACCCCAATCGCCTGAATGCCGATGACCACAGCAAGAATCATCAGGACATTAAAGAGAAATCGGATCGCTTCCATCGGAAAACCGATCGCTTTCCCATAGTTTGGATCAAAGACCATCAGGCGAAACTCCTTTAACAACAGCGTGAGAGCGGCGATAATGGTGAGTGAAAGTCCTCCATATATCATCAAATCAGTTTCTGAGATGCCGATGGCATTGCCAAAAATAAAGGAGTTTAAGCCAGCGATTTCAGGATTACCTGATTTTTGAAGTGCGGTCAACATTACGATGCCAATGCCAAAAAAGACGGATAGAATCGTGGCAATGATGGTGTCTTCGCTCAGCTTGGTGTTTTTCTTCAGCCAGGAACTCAGAAATGTGGCCAAGGCACCTGACAGAAAAGCGCCTGTGACGATGTAGACAGGGTTCTTTTCTCCCGCCAAAATGAAACCCAAACAGATTCCGGGCAACACTGCGTGGGAAATGGCATCACCCAAAAGCGCTTTTTTGTCCAAAAAGGAAAAAGTACCGACATAAGCCGAACCGATTCCCAACAGGGTAATGCCCAGTACCACCCAGGTGATCGAGGGATCTTGAAAGGTGAAGAAATAGACAAAGTCTTCCATACTAGCTTTTGAGCGGGTTAAAGTCTTTGTTTCGGATCAGATCAGTGACCTTAGTAAGGAGATTTAGTTTGCCACCGTAGGTTTTGCGAAGCAAATCCTCTGTAACCACCGATTCTTTAGGACCGGAGGCCACGAGGTGGAGATTGAGCATGATTACCCAATCGAAGAAGTTCATAGCCGAGTGTATGTCGTGGTGAACCACCAAGACGGTTTTTCCGGAATCGGCCATTTCTTTAAGCAATTGGAAAATGGCAGTTTCTGTGGCCATATCTACTCCTGCAAAAGGCTCATCCATGAGGTACAAGTCTGCCTGCTGCGCCAAAGCCCGCGCAATAAACACCCGCTGCTGCTGACCACCGGATAATTCGGAAATTTGTCTTGTAACAAATCCGGTCATTCCTACTTGATCCAGACATTGCATGGCGAGGTCTTTTTCTTTTTTCCCGGGTCTTCGGAAAAGCCCCAATTTCCCATACGTTCCCATCATGACCACATCAAGGACCGAAGCAGGGAAATTCCAGTCTACTGATTCCCGCTGCGGCACATAACTGATTCTCGCCCGGACATCGTTTAGGGGTTTGTCAAAAATCCGAACATAGCCTGAAGTAGGAGCAATCAGTCCCATGATGGCCTTGATCAGGGTGGATTTGCCAGCACCATTTGGGCCAAGGATGCCGACAAGCTTGCCCGACGGAAGGCTCAAGTCCACATTCCATAGTACCGGGTTTTGATCGTAGCTGACGGTGAGGTCATGGATTTCCAACACAGGATTTTCTACTTGGGTGATCATGGCAATAGGTTTTGGTAGATGATGTTGAGGTTGGTGGCAAACATCCCGAGGTAGGTACCAGCGGGAGTATTCGGAGCGTCGAGACTGTCGGTGTAGAGCGGGCCTGCCAACTGTACGTTTTGGTTTTTTTCTGCAGCTCCATTGGCTACTGCTTTCAGGGCTTTGGGAGAAATGGTTTGCTCTGCGAAAATGGCTTTGACCTGATGCTCCTGAATGATCTGGATCAATTCCGTCAAGTCCCTGAGTCCAGGTTCGCTGAGTGTGGAGAGTCCCTGAAGTGAGTACACTTCGAGGCCATAGGCTTTTCCAAAATAGGCGAAAGCATCGTGGGCAGTAACTAACACTTGATTTTTTGACTTCAATTCATTGACTTTGGTTCTAGTCTCTTGCTCAAGGATTTCCAGTTTTTTGAAGTAAGTGGCTGAATTCAATTCAATGCTTGACTTCCATTCAGGCTTCCATTTGGCAAGTTCTTCACTTGCGTGTTTCAGGGCTTTTGACCAAAGGTTAATATCAAACCAGATGTGCGGATCGACACTGTGAGCTTTCGGACCTGAGCGGATGAGTTCGCTTTGAGGGACTCCTTGCGATACGTCGATAAGGCTTTGGCTTAAGGTCAACTTCTCGAAAATCTCAGTCATTTTACCTTCTAAGTATAAGCCATGATAGACTACTAGGTCTGCATTAGTTAACAGATCGAGGTCTCTAACTGATGCCTTATATAAATGTGGATCCACACCGGCAGGCATGAGGGTGACAACTTCGGCCTTGTCTCCAACGAGATTCCGAATGCCATCTGCTAGGATGCTCGTAGTGGCTACGATCAAGGGTTTCTTACGCTGAGTGTCAGCCGCGGGCTTGCAGGCTTCAAAAAGAAGAAGGAATGAAAATAAGAGAAGGAGCGTAATTCTTCGGTTCATGACTGAAGGACGAGGATATTGCTGGCTACATCTTTGGACATGAATAAGGTCTTTTTTTGATCTACAAGGATCTCTAGTGACCCATCAAATTCCACTTTGTCTAGGACTTTGATTCTTGCACCGATATAGGCACCTACCTTATCGAGGTAGCGGAGGAAGGCTGCCGAGCTGTCTTTCACGGCGACGATTTGACCCATTTGGTCTACCTCCATTTCATTGAGCTGAACTCTTGGTCTTGCTCTAACATCTCCAAATTCATCTGGAATTGGATCGCCATGCGGATCAAACTTGGGATAGTTGAGGTAGGCATCAAGGCGCTGTATGAGGAGTGGAGATTGAATGTGCTCGAGTTGTTCTGCCACTTCGTGTACTTCATCCCATGCGAAGTTTAATTTTTCTACCAAAAAGACTTCCCAAAGTCGGTGCTTTCTGATCGTCTGTAGGGCATAGCGTTTTCCAGATTCCGTGATTTGAAGGCCGTAGTATTTGCGGTATTCGATGACTTCTTTTTCTCCCAGCTTTCTAAGCATGTCACTTACTGATGCCGCTTTGGTGTTGATCTCCGCGGCGATGTCATTGGTGGATACACTTTTTTTACCTCCGTCGGAGAGGTGGTAGATGGCTTTCAGGTAATTCTCTTCAGCAACAGTCAATTCCATAGGTAGCTCAAAATAATGAGTCAAATGTAAAAATTAAATTAGATATATCTAAAAATAAATTTCACTTGAGCTAAAACAGATGTGGAAAACCCAAAAACAACTGTGTTTTCAAATTTAGATAAGACTAAAAAATAATTTAGATTCAAGAATAAAAACATTCAAAATACTGAAAAACAGTGTTTTGTAAATTAAATACCAGAAAGAAAGATGGGGTATAGGCTATGAAAACCGAGTTTCCATTATTTGGATTTGAGTGTAAAAAATAGGGCAGGGGTGGATAATTTTCCACACTTATCCACGTTCAGCTAGAGTATTTGGAGAGATTATGAAAGGAGATTTTGGATAGCTTGCTGAAAAGCAGGCTTTTGACTTTTCCACAGGATGGCCTCATTCACAGGTGTGGAAAAGTAGGTTTGGCTAATTGCCTGTTGAAACATCTCAGTGGCATTGCTTGATTCAGTAAAGTCGACGGAATATCCTCCTTGATAGGAATTGAAAAAATCCTCCCACTTTGGATTGGTAGTCATCAATACGGGGACTCCTAAAGCAGCACATTCGAAGAGCTTGGTAGGAAACTTGTCCTCAAACTCAGGTCTGTTTTGATAGGGTAAAAGGGCAACGTCTGAATCAAGGAGAACTTGTTCGATAGCCTTGTACTTGACCGGATGAGGAGAAAGTTGGAGGATGACCTGAGGTGAATTTCTTGCCATAGCTTCGAGTTCCTTTCTATAATTGACCAAAGGACAATGTCCGATGATCGTCAATTGGAAATGGGGATAAGTCTCGGCGAGTTTTTGAAACCAGGATAATCCTTCCTTGGTACCATAGGCAGGTGTAATGGTTCCTGTGATACAAAATTTTAACGAATCGCGTGAATTCAGCTTATATGGAGTTGCAGTCTTGATTTCTCCTTGGTATTTATTTTCCAACAAGAGGAATGGTTTTTTCTCTGGCATCTCCTCCTGATAGCATGATTCGGCTAAGAGGTAAAGATCAATACCTTTCATTTTCTCCGCTCTTTGGATTGTCCATTGAGCTATTTTTCTCTTCCAAGCAGCTAAAAAAGGATTGAGTTGAAGGTTTCGCACATAGTTTTCCTGAACATCATATACGAGTTTGTATCCGATAAATGGCTTAAGAAAAGATGCTATTGGGAGGTATTCGTAGGTGCAACAGATGAGCAGTTTGGGGCGGATTTGGAACAGTTTAATGAGGAAGCGGACTTGGGCTAGGAGTCGGTCTATCTTTGAACCAAAATGACTCATTGAAGAAAAAAATCGGTATTTAACTTCATCAGCTGGCTTTTCCTCAGAAAAACCTATGATGTTTAACCTGTATTTACTTGTTTCGCCCAGCGAAAGGGCCAGCTTTTCAAATGCCCTTACATCTCTTACCGGTTTTAAGGTAGAGGCAATCAAAACCTGCACCGTGGGAGACTGCATTTGACTCATAAACGAAACTATATAAAACTAATGGAACTCAAAACGATCATTGAGAATGCCTGGGAAAACAGGGAATTGCTAAAGGAAAAAGAAACCGAAATTGCCATTAAGACCATCATTGCAGATTTGGATGCAGGTCAAATCCGAGTGGCAGAACCTACAGAAGATGGTAACTGGAAAGTAAATGATTGGGTAAAGAAGGCTGTGATCCTCTATTTCCCAATTCAGAAAATGCAAACCATCGAGGTTGGTCCTTTTGAATTTCATGATAAAATGGCCCTAAAAACCAACTATGCAAAGCAAGGAGTACGAGTAGTTCCTCATGCTGTAGCGCGTTATGGTGCTTATTTGGCAAGTGGCGTAGTGATGATGCCAAGTTATGTGAATATCGGAGCTTATGTGGACAGTGGCACGATGGTTGATACTTGGGCCACCGTCGGATCATGCGCGCAGATCGGCAAAAACGTTCATTTGAGTGGTGGAGTGGGTATCGGAGGAGTGTTAGAGCCTGTCCAGGCAGCACCAGTGATTGTAGAAGACGGTGCCTTTATTGGAAGCCGAGCAATTATCGTAGAAGGTGTCAGAATCGGAAAAGAGGCCGTAATCGGAGCTGGTGTTACTTTGACAGCAAGCTCAAAAATCATCGATGTTACGGGTCCCGAACCAGTAGAATATAAAGGATATGTACTGCCTCGTTCGGTGGTGATTCCTGGATCAATTGCTAAAACTTTCCCTTCAGGGACATATCAAGTCCCTTGTGCGTTGATCATCGGTCAGCGTAAGGCTTCTACAGATCTCAAGACTTCACTCAATGACGCGCTTAGAGAAAATAATGTAGCAGTCTAAACCAACTAGCATGAGTTTATTTAAAAAAGTTATTCTAGTCCCGGTAATCGCCGGGACTTTGTTTTCATGTTCTGAACAAAAGTCAAACCCTGCTGATCGATATTTTGAAAATGGGGAATATCAGCAAGCAGTAGAAAGTTACACCGCTAATTTAAAGAATAGGCCCTCTGATGTAAACACAATTTACAACCGTGGACGTGCTTACCAAGAGATGGGGAAGTTGCTTGAAGCACAAGCAGATTTTGAAACGGCTATCAATCTAGATCCAACAAATTTTCAGGTTTTACTAAGCCTTGCCACAATCCAACTTGAGCAAAAAAGCTATGCAAGTGCTTTGCTTTATGCTACCAAAGCGGAGGAAATCCCGGGTGCACCTGCTATGGCTTCCTTTTTGAAAGGACGAGCGCTTCATCAATTGGGAATGCCTGAAGATGCTCTCAAAGCTTACGGAAGCGCAATTCAAATTGACAAGGAATTTGGCCAAGCATATTATAATCGGGGGCTTTTAAAAATAGCTTTGGAGCGAACCAAACAGGCCTGTGAAGATTTCAAACTGGCATCAGCATTGGAATATCCAGGTGCTTCGGAGGCATTTCAGAAATATTGCAAATGATAAGAATCCTGCGAAAGCAGGATTTATTTTTTCACTGGTTCATGGCTATGATCGTGGGGAGTATGATCACATATTGTATCCGTAGCCAATTTCCCAGAACCTGAACAAGTACGGCATTCGGAAACTTCTTTTCCGGATCCGGAGCATTCTGGACAGGTCAGGCGTCCTTTGCCAGAGCATCGCTCACATTCAAAAAATTCCACTATGTTGAATACGTTAACTTTTTTGATCATTCCTGATGCACCGCATCTGCTGCAGCCGACGATTCCTTTCGACTTGCAATAATTGCAGGATTGTTCAATTTGTTTTTTCCCTTCACAGGTAAAACAGGCACCCAATCGATAACCTCTTCGATCGCAAAGTTCACAGGCCTGAATTTTTGCAAGAGGGCCTTTGAGCTTTTCTTTTAGCTCAGATGCACCTTGGTAATTTTGACCTTTGAATCCAGTAATTTCTAGGTATTTATTCAAAAAATTTGAGCTGTTGTCGTATTGCCCCAATTCAAAGAGTGTTTCTGAAAAATAATAAGGCATTTCATCTGGTAGGGGTAATCCCGAATCAATCAGATTTCTAAAGATGGAATTTGCAGTTTGGTAATCTTTTCGCTCCATCGCAGCCAATGCCCCTTTCATCCAACGGTCTGTTTGTCCGAGGTTTACTTGTGCTATGGATTGAAAATAGGATAGAAAATAAAGAGAAAGGAAAAGGAGAAATGGGATTCCGGTTTTCACTGCATTTGGGTTAATGGGAAGCAATTAAGTAACTAGATTTCTTTCCTTCAAGTTAAAAATTGTGGCGTACCCAAATTTTAGGTGATTCAAGTTGGATTGAAAATTTGAAATCCCATGCTCTTAATTGCTGATTTAAGTGAGTTTCCCTAAGGATAAGCCAAAGGATAGCTTGAGTTGGGTCGCAGATTTTGTGTAGTTTGTGTTCAAATTTTTTCCAAAATGAATACAACAGATCAGTTTAAAACCCATCTCGCTGAAGGGCAACAATTTAAAAAAGACTTCATCGTGCTTGGTGCGGGAATGCTTGATGGTAATCCTGTAGATCAAGCTCAGGTAAAGATTCCTTTAAAAACACTCAACCGTCACGGTTTAATTGCAGGTGCCACAGGTACGGGTAAAACAAAGACCCTTCAGGTGATTGCTGAGCAACTTTCTTTAAAGGGCGTTCCTTCGGTCTTGATGGATTTAAAGGGAGATCTTTCAGGAATAGCTACTCCAGGGGTGACAAATGACTTTATTCTGAAACGATCTGCTACCATTGGGGTGGATTTCCAGCCTCAAGGCTTTCCCGTGGAATTGATGTCCATTTCCAATGAAAAGGGAGTTCAGTTGAAAGCCACTGTTTCAGAGTTTGGACCTGTGCTTATTTCACAGATTTTAGAACTGAATGATACTCAAAGAGGGGTAGTAGCTTTGATTTTCAGGTATTGTGATCTACACCACTTGCCACTTGTCGATCTGAAAGACTTTAAACGAGTCCTTCAATACATCACCAATGAAGGAAAAGCAGCTATAGAAAAGGAATTTGGCCAAGTTTCGGCTGCCTCGGTGAATACCATCATGCGAAAAATCATTGAATTGGAGCAGCAAGGTGCAGAGCGATTCTTTGGTGAGCCTTCTTTTGAGGTGGAAGATTTTGTGCGAACCAAAAACGGAAAAGGAGTCATTTCTATTATTCGATTGACTGATATCCAAAGTAAGCCCAAGCTGTTTTCCACCTTTATGCTCAGTTTGCTCTCGGAGATCTATGAGACATTCCCTGAGCAAGGTGATTCCGATCAACCTAAACTATGCTTATTCATTGATGAGGCGCACTTGGTCTTCTCCACGGCATCTAAGGACCTTTTGGAGAAAATCGAGGCAATTATTAAGCTGATCAGATCCAAAGGAGTAGGCGTATTTTTCTGTACCCAAACTCCCACAGATGTACCCGACAGCATTCTAGGCCAATTGGGATTAAAAGTGCAGCATGCTTTGCGCGCTTTTACCGCCAAAGACCGGAAGGCAATTACCAAAACTGCGGAGAATTATCCTGACTCACCATTTTATAATACTGCCGAAGTTCTTACTTCTATGGGGATTGGCGAGGCTTTGGTGACGGCACTCAATGAAAAAGGGATACCAACTCCATTGGCACATACACTAGTAAGGGCGCCAATTACAAGGATGGATATTTTATCTGACTTGGAGGTCCTTGGATTGGTAGCAGGATCTGACCTAGTCAAAAAGTATAATGTGGAAATCGATCGGGAAAGTGCTTACGAAGTGCTTGAACGAAAAATGATGACTGTGCAGGCTGAACAAGAAAAAAGTCTGTCACCAAACACCCAGCCAAGGACGAGTACCCGGACCAAAGAGGATGAGTCCCTTTTGGAGGAACTAAGTAAAAATACCATGGTTAGACAAATTGGAAGAACCTTGTTCCGCGAGTTGGCCAGAGGGATTTTGGGTTCTTTTTCTGGTAAAAGAAGATGATTATAAATATTTGATTGTCATAATATTAAAATGAATTGAAAATTGCAGTAATAGGGGGTGGAGCAGCTGGTTATTTTGCTGCTATTCATGCCAATGGTCCTGGGATAGAGGTGACGATTTTGGAAAAGTCCCCCAAGGTTTTGTCCAAAGTAAAGATTTCTGGTGGCGGGCGATGTAATGTCACTCACCAGCCGTTGGAGATTTCTAAGCTGGTGAAAAACTACCCGAGGGGTGAGAAATTTTTGAAAAAAGCATTTCGGCATTTTTCCATTCCAGACACCTTTGATTGGTTCCAATCTCGAGGTGTGCAACTTAAAATAGAAGATGACGGTCGAGTTTTCCCAGTATCTGACGATTCACAGACCATTATCGATGCCTTGCAAAAAGAAATAGAAAAGCTCCGGGTAAAGGTGATGCTATCGACAGGAGTAGAAGAGCTTATTCCTTTGCAAAATGGATTTAATCTGGCTACTTCCAAAGGTCCAATGCTTTTCTCAAAGGTGATCATTGCGACAGGAGGACATCCTTCTTTGAGTTCCTATCAGTTTCTTAAAAATCTTAATCATAAGGTTTTAGATCCTATTCCTTCTCTTTTTACTTTCAATACTCCTGGAGAAGCAATCCGTGAATTAATGGGGATTTCAGTACCTGATGCCACAGTGAAATTGGAAAGCACCAAGTTGAGCTATCGAGGACCGGTGCTGATTACCCATTGGGGTGTGAGTGGACCTGCCGTGCTCAAGTTGTCTGCTTTTGGGGCCCAATGGATGCATGATCAGAAGTACCACGCTAGGGCAATTATCAATTGGAATTCATCTTTTGGAGAGCAAGAATATTTCGATCATCTGGCGGCTTACTCCAAAGCACACCCACAGCGGAAGGTATATTCTCATCCGCTATTCGGACTGCCTGTTCGACTTTGGGAGCATTTTTGCGAAAAAGCTGGACTTGAAGTTGACTTGATTTTTGGTAATGTTTCTAAAAAACATCTAAATCGGCTCGTACAGAACCTTTTTTGTTATATTTTGGAGGTAAAAGGCAAAACTACCTTTAAAGAAGAATTTGTTACGGCCGGAGGGATTGCACTGGATGAAGTGGATCCTGAGACTATGCAAAGTAAATTTCATCCGAATCTTTACTTTGCAGGTGAAGTATTGAATTTGGATGGTATCACAGGTGGTTTTAACTTTCAGGCAGCTTGGACGACTGGCTACATTGCTGGTACTTCAGTAAAACTTACACTATTATGACGAGTTATTACCCGGAATTGAATCAACGAATCGAAGAAATGTGTGACGGCGATGAGGAGTTTAGACTAGAACTCACTCAAGCTATCTATAGAGGTTTGCTTGAACTCAAAAAAGTCTATACTGAAGGAAGTCAGGAAAAAGACATGCTTAAAATTCAACAAATCAGACACAAACTAAAACCCACCTTATCAATGTTTGATTTTGAATTGTTGACACATAATCTTCAAGAAGGTAAAGAACTACTCGAATCAACAGGATTCGAGGAAAAATTTTACTCTCACCTTACCGATTTTATTGAGCACGTTGATCAAGCAATCAAAGAAGTTGAAGTATTGGTAAAGTAAAGGTCTTTTACTCCTCGGCTTAGCAATTTCCAGTAAGAATTTCTTAATGTCAAAGTAGACCCAGGTGAAGATTTGGGTCTTTTGCTTTTGAATCCCGATGCCCATTCTTTCTTCCTCATATTCCAAACCGCCCATTTACCTTTTTAATGGTCATTTAGAAACAATTATTCCTAGCCTTTGGAGGAAAATTGAGGGTGTCAAGTACACTCGGGAAAAAATAACTACTCCAGACGAAGACTTTTTGAATTTGGATTGGTGTAAGGTGGGATCAAACAAGCTTTTGATTATTTCCCATGGTTTAGAAGGAGATTCCAATCGGCATTATGCCAAAGCTTTGGTGAAATTATTCAATCAAAAGAATTGGGATGTGTTGGTTTGGAACAATCGAACCTGTGGTGGAGAAATGAATCTTCGCCCCATTTTATATCATCATGGAGCTAGCTACGATCTTGACACTGTCATTGAACATGTCTTGATATCAGAAAACTATCAAGAAGTTGCACTTGCGGGGATCAGCATGGGAGGTGCGCAAACGCTAAAATATCTTGGTGAGAAAGGTGCATCACTTCCTTCACAAATCAAAAAAGCTGCGGTCTATTCGGTTCCTTGCAATCTTCCCTCAAGTGCTGAGACGCTAAAGCTTTCCTCCAATAAGTTTTATAAAAACCGCTTTCTTGGAAAATTGAAACATAAAATGGCATTGAAAGCCGAGCAATTTCCGGAGCTAATCGATAAGGACTTGCTACATAGAGTTACAAGCTTTGATGAATTTGATACTTTTTTCACCGCCAAGCTGCATGGGTTCAAAGATGCATCAGACTTTTACCAAGGTGTCAGTGCAGATAATTGGATGGATCAAATTGCCATTCCGACTTTGATTATCAATGCGCTGAATGATCCTCTCTTGGGTGAAAAATGTTACCCAATCAAACTGGCTGAATCCAAGTCAGAAATTTTCCTCGAAATGCCCAAAAGGGGAGGGCATACAGGATTTACGCTTGCCAATCAGGAGTTTATGTGGGCTGAGCATCGCTTACTTGAATTTTTGAACTCATGAAAAAGGGAAGCTTTTGCTTCCCTTTCATGTTTCAGAACCTTTTAAGCGCCATTTCCGAGACAGTTCCTCCAATTGAAAGAGAGCTCGTCGCAGCTGGACTTGGTGCATTGAGCACATTGATGGCAAACGAAGATTCTCGGATGGCAAAGTCATCGAGTAAACCTCCCGTACGGTCGCAAGCTTGGGCACGCACACCCGCGCCACCTTCCACCAAGTCTGATTCTTGAATCTCAGGAATCAATTCCTGCAAAGCTTTGGTAAATGCTGCTTTTGAAAACGAACGATAGAGCTCACCAAAACCTGTTTTCCAGTATTTACCGGCTACTTTTTGGAAACCAGGCCAAGCCAATGTTTCGGCCAATTCAGCCAGATTGATCTGAGATTTTTTATATCCTTCCCTTCGGAAAGCTAGTACCGCATTTGGACCAGCTTCCACACCGCCTTTTTTCATTCGAGTAAAATGTACCCCCAAAAATGGGAAATTAGGGTCAGGAACAGGGTAGATGAGGTTTTTAACCAGGTATTCTCGATCCTTTTTCAGTTTGTAATATTCCCCTCTGAATGGGATGATTTTGACATCGTCGATTGCCTCGTCATTCATCCGGGCGACCTTGTCAGAATACAATCCCGCGCAATTGATGACCAACTTTGCTTTAAATTCTCCCTTAGAAGTTTCAATGAAATTGATTCCTTCTTTTTGATTTATTTCCAATACTTTATGCTCTAAAAAAATAGCTCCTCCCTGTTGCATGATCTTTCGGCCATAGGCCAAAGCCACTTGAAAATAATCCACAATTCCAGTTTGAGGAACGTGAATCGCAGCCACCCCGGTACAATAGGGTTCGTATTCTTTCAGTTCTTCTAGAGTGATTTTTCGTGTGCCTATAAGGCCATTTTGGAGACCACGAGCGAGCAGGGTGTCGAGTAGAGGCTTTTGCTCTTCTCGAGTGGCTACCACCACTTTGCCGGTGATCTCGAACGGGATTTTTTCTTCTTTGCAAAATGTCACCAATTCATGGTAGCCATTGATACAATTGGTCGCCTTTAGAGAACCGGGCTTGTAATAAAGTCCGGAATGAATTACGCCAGAGTTATTTGCAGTCTGATGTTTGGCAAGTTGATTTTCTTTTTCGAAAAGGGCAATTTTTAGATCAGGTCTGGACTTTAGGATTTTCATCCCAGTGGCCAACCCAACTATTCCTCCGCCTACAATCGCTATATCGTATGTCATTTCTGATTCAATTTTGCTCCAAATATAAGAGTGGGCATTTCAATTTTCCTTGTAGAGAACTTTTATGAATCTCATCCCGTTTTCAAATCTTCAAAAAGAAACAGGCCACCTGCGAAAATGCAGTTAACTTGCGACAGTTTTCAAATACTTCAGACGACCAATCGATCAATGATTCGATCTTTTCTCATAGGATTTCTACTCCTTTTTTCATTCTCTTCTTACGGACAGTACAGTATCAAAGGAAAAGTAACAGATGCGGAGACAGGCGATCCTATTGCCTTTGCCAATGTAATATTAGTAGGTACGACCGTTGGGATTACGACAGATTTTGATGGAAGCTACCTCATCGAGTCGAGGGTGATTGCTGACAGTATCAAAGTCAGTTACCTAGGCTATGTCACTCAAAGTAAAGCCCTTTCCAAAGAATCCTCTCAAACGATCAACTTTCAAATGAGGCCGACTGCTTTTGAGTTGGGAACGTTTGTGTTTGAAGCAGGTGAAAATCCTGCATTTGAGATTGTAAGAAGGGCATCTGCTAAGCGAAAGGAGTTTGATAAGAGAGAATTGATCTCTTACGAAACGAAGAACTACACCAAGATTGAGCTTGACATTGATAACCTTTCCGAAGGTTTTATGCAGCGCAAATCTGTCCAGTCAGTGACTTCGGTATTAGACAGTATCCGCCAACTGACCAATGACGAAGGGGAGAAAATCTTGCCGGTATTTTTCTCGGAGACTGTTTCTAAGTTTTACTATCGAAATAACCCCGAACTGAGAAAAGAAATCATTGAAAAGACGAAAGTGACCGGCGTGGGGATTACCGATGGATCTACCACGTCACAGATTACTGGCTCAGTCTTTCAAGAGTATAACTTCTATAAAAACTGGTTGAGAATTCTTGAAAAAGACTTCATCTCACCAATTGCTGACGGTTGGAAGACGTATTACGATTACGACCTCTTGGACTCCGTATTGGTAGGTCAGGATACTTGCTACAAACTTCAAGTGTATCCAAGGAGAGAACAGGATTTGGCATTTACAGGCACAATTTGGATCAAAAAAGATGATTATGCACTCAAGCAGGTGGATTTGACGATTCCAAAAGCAGCCAATCTCAACTTTGTGGAGCGAATCAAAATCCAACAAGAACTGGTTCCTACGGCGGAAGGCCCTCTTTTACCATCCAAAACCCGGGTGTTGATTAAAATCGGACAGATCTCTGAAGCGACTGCTGGCTTGCTGGCTAAGTTTTACACGGCGACAGATAGTGCAGTCATTAATCAACCTAAACCAACTGCATTTTTCAATCAGGCAGTCGAACTCAAACCGGATTTCAGTCAATATTCCTCGGATTTTTGGAAAAACACTAGGCCAGAAGCCTTGAGCGAGGAAGAATTGGCTGTCCTCCAAATGGTCGATACATTGAAGAAAATCCCGATTGTCAGGTTTTATTCCGAAGGTTTGAAGTTTTTTGCCACAGGCTATTTACCGATCCGAAAAGTAGATTTTGGTCCTTGGACAGAGTTTGGGAATTACAACAATGTGGAAGGTTTCCGATTTGGTTTTGGCTTGAGGTCAAATTTTAAATTCTCAAACAAATGGTTGCTTGAAGGTTATGGAGCTTATGGGTTGGTTGATCAGCGATGGAAATACAAAGCAGCGGCGACAAGAATTTTGGACAGAAAAAGATGGACCACCCTCCAAGTTCGTACTTCCCGAGAACTCGATCAGGTAGGATTGGAAATGGAAAATCTGGAGGGAAACAGTGTTTTTCTGGCAGCCAGTCGATTTGGTACATTGAGACGACCATTCGTTTCTACCAATCAGCGCCTGACATTCCAACGAGAGTTTTTTAAAGGATTTTTACTCACTTCAGGGTTGAATGTGGCTCAATTTGATCCGCTGTATAATTTCTACTACAGAGAAAAAGACACACAAGAGCTGCGGAGCAACTTTCAAACCACGGAACTGAGAGCGGGAATCCGCTACGGAAGGGATGAAGTTATCATCATCAATGATAACGTCAGAGCCTCTTTAGGTTCCAACAAATGGCCGATTGTAGAGCTGAATTATGCACAAGGAATCCGGTCTCTTGGCGGGCAAATCTCCTACACAAAGCTGAACTTTTACCTGTATCAGCGTCTCACAATGGGCATTTTTGGAGTAGGTAGGTATGAGCTTGATGCGGGTAAAGTATGGGGCGAGGTGCCTTATCCTGTATTAAAAAATCATTTGGGGAATGAAACCCTGTTCTACACCACGGCTGCCTTCAACACGATGAATTTCAATGAGTTTGCCTCAGATCAGTTTATCAGCTTGAGATACAGACAATCTTTCGAAGGTTTTCTTCTGAATTCTATCCCGTTGATTAAAAAGCTTAAATGGAGAATGGTCGGCAGTGCCAATGTGCTGATGGGGTCTGTACGGGATGAAAACATCCAAAATGTGCCGGCATTTGATCCATTTGGAAATTCATTGACTTCTTTCGGTAGACTGGATCCGACCAAACCTTATTTGGAACTTGGGTATGGCGTGGAAAATGTCTTCCGCTTTTTCAGGGTGGACTTTTTTCATAGAATGAGTTACCTCGATAATCCAGGGGCGAAACCTTTCCATGTGAAAGTGAGTGCGCAGATTATTTTGTAGTGCTTGATTTCAGTATTCATTCCTCAAAATTTTTCCTTTGCCCTCAGCTTACGCATATTTGCAAATTAATACACCTGCCTGTTTGTATAGGCAGAAACTAAAAAACACATGTCACAACAAATTAACATCACCCTCCCTGATGGCTCAGTGAGGGTTTATGACAAAGGAACCACCGGCCTACAGATTGCTGCAAGTATCAGCGAGGGTTTAGCCCGGAATGTCCTTGCAGCCAAAGTCAACGGTCAGGTATGGGATGCTTCCCGCGAGATCCACGAGGATTCGAACCTACAATTGCTCACCTGGAATGACTTAGAAGGTAAAAGTACCTTTTGGCACTCTTCTGCGCACTTGATGGCAGAAGCTTTGGAATCGCTATTTCCAGGAATCAAGTTTGGTATTGGTCCACCGATCGAAACGGGATTCTACTATGATGTCGACTTTGGAGATCACAAACTGGAAGGAGAGGAGCTCGAAATGATCGAAAACAAGATCATGGAGTTGGCCAAGTTGAAATCAGAATTTATCCGCAAGGAAGTTTCCAAAAAAGATGCAGTAGCCTATTTCCAAGAAAAGGGCGACGAATACAAACTCGATTTGCTCGAAGGATTGGAAGACGGTTCGATTACCTTCTACGAACAAGGCAATTTCACAGACCTTTGTCGAGGTCCACATATTCCAAACACAGGATTCATCAAAGCGGTGAAGCTCACCAATATTGCAGGAGCGTATTGGAGAGGTGATGAGAAGCGCAAGATGCTAACTCGTATTTACGGGGTCACTTTCCCTAAAGCACAAGAGCTGAAAGATTACTTGACTCTGTTGGAAGAGGCTAAAAAGCGTGATCACCGTAAACTAGGCCGTGAGCTGGAGTTATTCATGTTCTCCGAAAAGGTAGGTATGGGATTACCGCTTTGGCTTCCAAAGGGTACCTTACTCCGCGAGCGCTTGGTTTCTTTCATGAAAAGAGCTCAGGATAAGTCGGGCTATCAGCAAGTGACTACCCCGCACATCGGAAGCAAGGTGCTTTACGAGACTTCAGGACACTATGAAAAGTATGGGAAAGATTCTTTCCAGCCCATCACTACTCCGCACGAAGGTGAAACTTTCTTGCTGAAACCAATGAACTGCCCTCACCATTGTGAGATTTACAAGCATAAGCCTAGGTCTTACAAAGACCTACCTATTCGATATGCTGAGTTTGGTACGGTATACCGATATGAGCAGAGTGGTGAATTGCATGGTTTGACCCGAGTGAGAGGTTTTACCCAGGATGATGCGCATATTTTCTGCCGTCCAGATCAGGTGAAAGAAGAATTTACCAAGGTGATTGACTTGGTACTTTATGTATTTAAGGCATTGGGCTTTGACGATTACACGGCTCAGATCTCACTTCGTGATCCAGAAAACAAGCAGAAGTACATCGGTACAGATGAGGCTTGGGAAAAGGCGGAGTCTTCTATCATTGAAGCTTGTGCTGAAAAAGGTATGGAAACGGTGACTGAGTTAGGTGAAGCGGCTTTTTATGGTCCTAAGCTAGATTTCATGGTTAAGGATGCCCTTGGTAGAAAATGGCAGTTGGGTACTATCCAAGTAGACTACCAGCTTCCTGAGCGATTCCAGTTGGAATACATTGGATCTGACAATCAAAAGCATAGACCAGTGATGATCCACCGTGCACCGTTTGGTTCATTGGAGCGCTTTGTTGCAGTACTTATCGAACATTGTGGTGGTGAATTCCCACTTTGGCTTGCACCTGAACAGATCAATATTCTTCCTATTTCCGAAAAATTCATCGAGTATGCAGAAGAGGTAAAAGGAATCTTGGAAGATGCCGGGATTACTGGTCAGTTGGACAACCGAGATGAAAAGATCGGTCGAAAAATCCGTGATGCTGAAGTGAAGAAAGTACCTTTTATGTTGATTGTGGGAGAAAAGGAGCAAGAAGAAGGAAAAGTTGCAGTCAGAAAACACGGACAGGGTGACTTAGGGTCTTTCTTAATCGAAGAATTTATCACCTACTTTCAGGGAATTATATCTGAATCATTAAAGAAAGAGTAATTCGGTAATAATCCACTTCATTTTTTGAATTGGAAATAATTCCGATATTTGCAGGCAATTTAATTTAAAACAATCATAGCTAACTTGAATCCAAGACCACAGCAGCCAAGAGGAAGACAAGAAGAACCTTATCGAATCAATCATAAGATTAGGGTAAGAGAAGTTCGAGTAGTAGGTGACTTTGTAGAAGGAGGGAACGCTGTTCTCCCAGTCGAAAAAGCCATAAAAATAGCTCAGGAAAATGAGCTTGATCTTGTTGAAATTTCTCCTAATGCAGATCCTCCCGTTTGTAAAATTATTGATTATGCGAAGTTTAAGTACGAGCAGAAAAAGAAGCAAAAGGAGATCAAGGCCAATGCAGCAAAGGTTGTTTTAAAAGAAATTCGTTTCGGACCTAACACGGATGACCACGATTTCAATTTCAAATTGAAGCATGCTATCAACTTCCTCAAAGAAGGAGCAAAAGTAAAAGCCTACGTTCACTTTGTTGGACGTACTATCGTTTTCAAAGAAAGAGGTGAAATGTTGCTTTTAAAGTTTGCCCAAGCCTTGGAAGATGTAGGTGTGGTAGAGCAAATGCCGAAGTTGGAAGGAAAGCGAATGAATATATTCCTAGCTCCGAAACCTGGAAAGAAATAATTTCAACCAACTAAATACAGCAAAATGCCAAAAGTAAAAACCAAATCCAGTGCAAAAAAGCGGTTTTCCCTCACAGGAACCGGCAAAATCAAAAGGAAACATGCTTTCAAAAGCCACATCCTGACGAAAAAATCTACTAAGCGTAAGCATAATCTAACCAAAGCTGGTTTGGTGCATGTTTCCGACGAAGGTAGAGTAAGAGACATGTTGAAAATCTGATTTTCAGCCCCACTCTTTAAAAATTAAGGTTTATTTATTCACCAGATGCTTTGGTTAACAAGATTCCGAGTCAATCGGAACACCAAGTGTCAAAAAACAAAACACTATGCCTAGATCAGTAAACGCGGTAGCGTCAAGAGCAAGAAGGAAAAAAGTGCTAAAGGCCACAAGAGGATACTTCGGAAGAGGTAAAAACGTGTGGACAGTAGCAAAAAACAAGTATGAGAAAGGTCTTCAGTACGCTTACAGAGACCGTAAAGCAAAGAAAAGAGAATTCAGAGCTTTGTGGATTCAGCGTATCAATGCCGGTGCTAGAGAGCACGGTGTGTCTTATTCTCAATTGATGGGATTGTTGAAGAAAGCAGAAATCGAACTTAACAGAAAGGTTTTGGCTGATCTTGCGATGAACCATCCAGAGGCATTCAAAGCTGTAGTTGAAAGAGTAAAATAAGGTCGGCACTACCTTATTTTGCGGGAGCCTTCCTTCGGGAAGGCTTTTTTATTTATATGAAGTATCAATTTTCAAGAAATTCGAGAAAGACTTGAAAATTGATACTCGTGTTTGGTCATTGGATTTTTTAGCCTTGATGCTCGTCCCTGAGCAGATCATTGACTGTTTTTACTGGATTGAACGTGATAAGTGGGACTTCCACGAAAAGGGTATTCCAGCCTGCCATCGCCCCGTTCCAAAGTCCCGGTAATTCCAGTGCCTTCAGGTCTCTTCCGCTTTTTGACTTCTCGGTAATGAAGCCAGTTTGCATGTCTCTGAACTCCAAAAGATCAAACGAACGGCCTTGGTAATCTTTGGTACTACAAACCAAATCCACCGGGTTAAAGTGGGTTGATGCAATCATATGCGCTTTTGAACTTGGGTCATTTAGGTCAATCTGGGCTGTTTCGAGGATTTGAAGGGATTGGGAACCGTCCTTTTCTTCGATCCAGAATGGTCCACCTCCCGGTTCACCGGTATTTTTAACCATCCCACAAACTCGAATTGGACGATTTAATTTGTCCTTCAGATACCTTCCCAATTCTTCAAGTGATTGCGCGGATTCTGTGGTTGGGATTTTTCCTCCCAATACCGCATGGTAAACTTCGGTGGCTTGTGCCACCGAATCATGGGAAATTTCCTGATCCAATGCTCTGATGGCGTCAAAGATTCTTTCCTGAGTTTCCAAAAGCAAGCCGCCTATCGCCATCTTATATTCCTTGGTAGTGGATTTAAGTCGGTCAGGCACCACGTTATCGATGTTTTTGATGAAAATCAGATCGGCCTTGATGTCATTCAGGTTTTCCAAAAGTGCACCATGCCCTGCAGGTCTGAATAGCAAGCTGCCATCCTCTTCCTCAAAGGGAACATTGTCCATTGTTACCGCAATGGTATCTGTGGATTTTTTCTGCTGAGAGTACGAAATCTCAAATGCCAAGCCTGTCGCAGCCTTTAGCTCGGGAAGTACGGTTTCGATTTCTGCTTTGAATTTCTCTTCGTGTTCGGGCGAAACGGTAAAGTGGATTTTCACGGTATTCTCTTTTCCAACCGCATATTGGATACCCTCGACTAAGTGTTCGTGGGCAGGAGTGCGGTTTTCGCTCGGATATTTGTGAAATCGAAGCAACCCTTTGGGCAGGGAACCATAGCCCAATCCTTCTTCGGAAAGTAAGCCTGAGACAATTTTTTTGTAATCACCGCTAGCCAAACAGCTTGAAATGCTGCTTCCTTGGGATTGGAGGTAAAGGTCCAAGTCTGCGTAAAAAGCGAATTTTTCAAGGTTTTGGATAAACTTCTTTGTAAAGGCACTTTTCTCCAAATCTCCATCTCCCTCTAAAAAAGAGAACAAATCCTTAAACATCCGCGAAGCTGCACCTGATGCAGGTACAAACTTGACTACGTCCTTTGATGCGGCTTTTGTAGGATAAATGGTAAGGTAATGTGCCAATTCATCCGAATTGAGCACCTTGATGCCGTGATCGGGTGTGGCAGGACCAAGAATGTGGAGAAAAGGAAATCCGTTTTTAAAGTTTTCTATTTGTTGGGCTACGGTTTCAGGGTTCATGCCCTGATCTTTGACTTTTTCGAAAATAACAGCGTCCATGAGCTTAGGAGTTGAAAATGGTTTGCTTCAAGATAATCGGCAAAAGTCAATCCTCAAATGATCCCTGTGGATTTCTTTCCAAGAGGCTGAAAATGAATCTATAAATCCTTCAATACCCAGCGGATGGCATTGCCGGGATTCTTCTGTGCGAGTTGGGAGATCGAATTTTCCGGAAGTTGGAGGATGCGCGGGTAGCCGCCCGTCACGCCGGCGTCTTTCATCAAAATCAATAGCTTTCCACCGGGAGTCAACTGGACAGTGCCGGGGAAAACAGGATTGGTAAGTAACTCTGGGAGCTGATTTTCTACGAGTTCTTCCAACTGGATTCCCATTCGGTTGGAAAGTTTGGAAAGGTGAAATTCAGTCTTCAAGATCTTTTCCTTTTGCTCTGCAGAAAGTAAATCCCAGTCAGGACCTTTGAAAGCCTCGATTTCCGGGCTTTCAAACCAGTTGGTTCTCCATCGGGGCTTGGCTTGAGTCCAAGAAAATGAGCTGCTTTCCAACCTGGGGAAGAAAAGAAGCTCTCCTTTTTTAAGCATGCTATGGCCTGTGAGGGGAGCAAAAAAGCTTCTGGAATGGAGCCATTCTGGGGATTGAAACCCACCTTTGATTCCCAAATACACCCTGCTTCCTGAAAGAAACTGACCTATTTCCAGTATATCGCCTTTATGTAGAGATAGTAGACTTGGGTTTTCTTCTAGTTTGGAATTTAGCATGACGGTGGCTTTGGCACCCGAAAGGGAAATCAGTGCAGAAGCTTCTACTCTTATGGAAAAACCGGGTTGGGAAATCTCCAAAACCGCATCAGAAGGATCATTTTGCAGCACATGATTGACCCATTTGAGACTTCGCAGATCCATTGCTCCAGAGGAGGGAATGCCAAACTTTGAACCTATGGTTCTACCTTGATCTTGGATACTGGTTCCCGGACCTGTTTTTAGGATTGTTGCACTTCCCATCGGATTCTTCATGGCTTTTTAAAGTGAAACAATGGTTCTGACCAGGATTCAAATTCATCCAAACCGATGGGCTTGAATTGGATTTGTTCACCTACTTTGGCCCATACCGGAGGATCAAGTGAGGGTTCAAAAAGCGAAATCGGAGTACTTCCGATCAGGTGCCATCCTCCGGGGCTTTCATTTGGATAAATGCCTGTTTGTGCACCTCCTATGGCCACAGAACCTTTGGGAACGGATATAGAAGGGATTGCTTTTCTAGGTGTTTGAAGGATTTCAGGAAGTCCATTGAGGTAAAAGAAACCCGGTAAAAACCCAAAAAAATGGATTCGGTATACTTGGCTCGAGTGTAGTTGGATAACCTGACTTGGAGTTATTTTTTTTTGCTCCGCCAATTCTGAGAGATCTGGAGAATAAGGTCCTTCGTAGCAAACTGGCACTTCCCAGATTTTAACAGGCAAAGGATGTGGAGTGATGGAAAGGTCAAAAAAAGAAGTCTTGAATTCCTTTTGATACTCTTCCCTTTTCCATACCAAACCGATTCGGGTAAATCCCTGTCTTATTTCAAGCAATTGATCTGAAAACAGGGTTTCCAGCTGGCTCAAATAGCCCAATTGCCAGCTTAGCAGCTCGTCGGATGGGCTTTTCTCCCAAACTAGCTCCCCAAGGAGTGGGGTGATTTCCAGGTAGGCAGGGATCACGACCAAAAGGTTTTTCGGAGGTAAGGGAGGAAGTTGAGAATGCCGGGGTTGTCTCCGTGAAAACAGAGGGTGTCGGCTTTGACAGTAATCATTTTTCCATCGATGGTTTGAAGCTGACCTTCCTGAAAAAGGGGCTTCAAGTGGTCTTCAATGACAATTCGATCAGTTAGGAGGGAGCCCTCGCTACTTCTTGGGGCAAGTTGATAATTGGCCAAATATGCCCGATCACCAAAGAGTTCCAGTCGGTATGGCAAGCCCTTTTTCTTTGCCATTTCTTCCATGCAGGAGTGAGGGGGTACAAAAACAGGAACTTCGGGCCATAGGGAGCCAAGTAAATCTGTTAGAAAATCAGCCAATTCCGAATCTTTTGCTGCATCATTGTACAACTCTCCATGAAACTTGATGTGATCCATGGGTAATTCTAGCGCTTCAGCCATTTGGAGAAATGCCTGTATTTGCTCGATCAAACTGGATTTGAGTGCTTCTGGAGATAGGCTTATGGATTTTCGTCCGAAGTTTTCCCGATCTGGATAGGATGGATGGGCACCCGCTTTTTTGCCAAACTTCTTGGCCAGTTCCAAGGTGGCTCGGATGCTTTCTTTAGTCCCCGTATGTCCACCACAAGCCACACTTGCTGTGTCAAGGTAGGGAAAAATCAATTCCTCTCCGGGCACGCCTTCACCTAGGTCGCAGTTGATTTCAGGAAGTAGTAGGGGTGATTTGTTCATGATTGCTTGGGCTAAAATAGAAAAGTCAGGGAAGAAAATCACCTTAACTACTGAAGGGAATTGACTCCTTTTTTCCTCTTTTTTAATTTGGTGCTTTGTTAACTTAAATCTGAAAAACTATGGGAAAAGGAGACATGAAATCCAAGAAAGGTAAAATCAACCGAGGATCATTTGGTGCCAGCCGTCCAAAGAAAAAACAGAATAGGGTGGCGAGAAGAATCAAACTGAAATTGGACAAATCGTAAATGCAAAAGAGGGCTCGAGCCCTCTTTTTTGTTTATAACCTTGGTAATTTTTCTACGACTCTCCCTGTGTCAGGATCTACTACAACGCGGATAGGACCCAAAGTTTGAGTATCTGAGGTTTGGAATACAACCAGATAGTTTCCATCTAGCCAAGCTTCTACTGAGGCATTTTTCCAATCACCTGTCACCGTGGCTTTTTCTGCTGCTGTCAATGAATTATAGGCGATTTCCCGAAAAACATCCAGTGGGTCTTCATCAGAATCCAAGGAGCAGGAACCTAAAAGCAGTCCAAACAGAAGTAGAAATAGAAAATTAAGCTTCATATGAATTTGGTTAGAAATTGGGATTTAAATAAAGACTATTTCGAGGTAAAAAACGCTACAGCTTGTTGTAATGTTTGATCCATTCGTTGAGTTGTTTGAAGTCCAGCTTACCATCAGCCAGCTTCAAATGATGCAAAATAGCAAGTGATCGTTTCATTCTTGAATCTGGATTTTTGACTTGGGTCACCAGATAAATTAGACTCCGCTGCTTGCCTGGAGTCAATTTTCTAAACCATGCATTTCCCTCCTCATCTTGGTCCAACAACACTTCAAATTCCTCGGGTACCTCATGCCCAAATTCACTCAAATCACGGGTCAAGGAAATGGTTACAGGTATTTCCATCTCCAATTGATGTTTTTTTCTCAACTCCTGATTGATCAGAAGGTACCAACACTCTTTGGCTTTCATCAAGGCCATGTGGTATGGCCCTTGTTGATTTATCCAAACCAAAACTCTTCTATTGTTTTCGTCCATTAATTGAACTGCTATAGCATCGGGAACAGGAATGTGAAAATGCCAATGGTTAAAATCAAACTTGGATAAGGAGGATTGAAATTCCAAGGTTTGCATAGTGTCTAGTGAAACTTTTTGAATAGAAAAATGAGTCTTAGCAAAACTGTGTTTTTTCAAGTTTTCCCGAAAAGGAAGCTGCTTGTACCTTGAAAATTAACAGGTTTTGACAAAATAATCTATCGAATTCAAAACCTAAACCTACCTCATCCGTGAACAAAATGTAGGCTTACTCTAGAAAAGTAGACCAGGTACGGGACAAATCCCGGCAAATGGAAAAAAAGTAATCATCTAACCGCCACAACAAAACCACTATGAAAACTTCAAAAACAAAACTCGCTTTATGGATCGGAGGAATCGCTGCCGGAGTGGTAGCCGGAGCTCTGATTTACAAAAACCGTGAAAAGCTGGGACCACAAAAAGAAAAGCTGGGTAAGCTTTTGGGCGAGCTTCAGAAAACTGGCGAAGAACTTGGCAAGAAGCTAAAAACAGCCGGAATGGAAACACTCGAACGAGGTAAAGTATTGGCTCAGTCCAATTCAGAGAAAATGAATTAATAACAAATTTGTAACTCTTATAAACCGCTGAAAAATCAGCGGTTTTTTTGTTTTAACGGATTATAGCGCAAGTATATGACCCGCCTACCGGAAATCAGGATTGAATTCTTGAATCAGTTTGGGGGTATTAAATACAGATCGCACTTTCAGTGCTCAATTGATTTTTATCTAATTTTCGCTACAAATTGAATTTGTGGCTAGCACAAAATGCCCCTTCAAGGCAAGTTTTAAGGACAAGATAGTCACTACTTTTTCATCCGTTCCTAGGGTTTGATTTCTTACAAATCACAAAAAATTCCTTTCTTAAGGTCTCCAACGCTTACTTGCTCTGGCATCATGACCCTACTTCCCAAGCTTCCCCATATCGGCACCACCATTTTCACCGTCATGTCCAAAATGGCTACAGATGAAGGCGCCATCAACCTTTCCCAGGGTTTCCCGGGTTTTGGGGCCGATCCTGTTTTGCTGGATATGGTGGCGAAATACACCCAAATTGGCTTTAATCAGTATTCCCCGATGTCTGGAATACCGGGATTGAGAACTGTTTTGGCACAAAAAACACACCTGACGCAAGGCTATCACCCTAATCCAGAAGCGGAAGTCACCATCGTTTCTGGAGCTACAGAAGCGATTTTCTGCGCAGTTACCTCAATTGTGAGAGCAGGGGATGAGGTTATTGTGTTGGAACCGGGGTATGACAGCTACGAACCTGCCATCACGCTGAATGGTGGAGTTCCCATTTATGTGCCTTTGAATTCCGGTGATTTTTCAGTGGATTGGCAAAAGGTCCAAGAGGCAATTTCTCCCAAGACCAGGGCGATCTTGGTTAATTCTCCACATAATCCCAGTGGTTATGTTTGGTCGGCTGAGGACGTGGAGCAGTTGGCTCGATTGGTCGAAAAGACAGGCATGTTTGTGATCAGTGACGAGGTGTACGAACACATCACTTTCGACGGTCGGGTGCATTATTCCTTGGGTGCTCATCCGATTCTAAGAGACTACACCTTTGTTTGCGGTTCATTTGGTAAGACCTTTCATGTGACGGGTTGGAAAATTGGGTATTGCATCGCGCCAGAGCCGCTTACGGCGGAGTTTCGAAAAATCCATCAATACGTCACCTTTAGCACGGTGACCCCAATTCAATTTGCCTTGGCTGAATACCTTGAAGTGCCCGAGCGCTACCTTTCCATTCCTGAGTTTTACCAAAAAAAGCGAGATCTTTTTGCCGAAGGATTGGCTAAGACCGAGTTGGAGTTTGTGCCTACCTCGGGAAGTTTTTTTCAGTTGGCCTCATACGGCCATCTTTCTTCCATGCCGGATAGATTGCTAGCCGAACGGATGACCCGTGAGCTTAAAGTGGCCTGCATTCCCATTTCGGTGTTTTATTCGGATAAGAAGGACGATCACATTATCCGTTTTTGCTTTGCCAAAGAGGAGGCGGAACTTCAGGAAGCTTTGCAAAGACTATCACGTTTAAAGGATGTTCTTGAATAAATCGGTTATTTAAGTTTTAAAAATATTATTTCTATAAACCCTACCTTATTTGTAGGGAATATAAATTTTCCATTTACATTTGGAGCCACGAATAATCAGAGACTCCAACTTCACTATGGAAAAATTTATCCTCAGGCTTCGGAATGAACCTTTTTGGTCTATGTTTTTTGCCTTTTCGGCAGTCATGTTTTTTTTACTGGTGACCCAAACACTCACCGAATCCATCAAATCCTGGGAAATCGACATGGAAATGTTCCTTTGGTTTTTGTTGGTGGGGTTTGTTGCCCAAAGCATCGACGGAGCTTTAGGCATGGCTTATGGCGTGAGTTCCAACTCGATTTTACTCGGTATCGGTATTCCCCCAGCCACAGCGTCGGCTTGGGTCCACTTTGCGCAAGTCTTTACGAGTTTAGCTTCGGGGATTTCCCATTGGAAAATGGGAAATGTGGACTGGAAGCTTGCAAAGAAACTGCTCATTCCGGGGGTGTTGGGTTCCATTTTGGGTGCCTATATTCTGTCCAGTTTGGATCCAAATTTGGTCAAGCCCATCATCGCGGCTTACCTCTTTGTGATGGGGATTGTCATTCTCCGAAAAGTAAAAAAGAAGCATGCACCCAAATTCAACCGGGAAAGTAAATCACTCCCTGCCTTGGCCACTGCAGGTGGGTTTGCAGATGCAATAGGAGGAGGAGGCTGGGGTCCGATCGTCAACAGTACGCTTTTAAGCAAGGGAAAAATCGCACGATACGCCATTGGAACAGGTAATTTTGTAGAGTTTTTTGTCTCCTTGGCCAGCGCATCTACTTTCTTATTTTTCGTCAAGGAATTGAGCTTGGCACCAGTCTTAGGCCTGATTTTGGGAGGAATAGTGGCAGCACCTTTTGCCGCATACATCTGCAAGTTGGTCAAACCCAAATATCTGATGGTAGCAGTAGGTGTTTTGATTATCTTTCTGAGCATCCGTACCTTTTACCTCGCGATCTAATCACCCCGCTCATGAGATTTTCTTTCCTTTGCCTCCTGTTTTCCTTTTCCTTTCTGACTCAACTTGCCGCTCAAGAACTTGGATTTGAGGCTTGGAAAAAGGGGAGGGTAGCCGAACTGACTTCGGAGGAGGGCTGGATCAATCTTGCAGGTCTTTATTGGCTGGATAAGCCTACCATGTATCTGAATGAAGTCAGTCCAGATAGTTTGACGCTTTCGGATCAGGTAGGAAAGAAGAACATCGGTTCTTTTCAACTTCGTCAGGACTCTGTTTGGTTTGCCTTTCATCCAAAAATCGCCAAGAAAGTCAAATCTGCCAGTCCTATTATTCAGTATCCTGCCGCCTCTTACAGCGAAGGAGCGGTAAGCTATGCGCACTGGAAGTGGAGCGTAATCCAGCGAGGAGGATTGGTAGCGGTTAGGTTGCGGGATTTGACACATCCCGGATTGAAAAAGTTTGAGGAAATTCCGGTTTTTGACTACGATCCCAATTTGCGGGTCAAGGCTTTTTTTGAACCAAAATTCAACGAAACAATGCAGATACCCAACGTACTTGGGCAGCTGATCGACTGGAAGGTGATGGGAATTCTGAAGTTTGAGATTGGGGGACAGACTTATCGTCTTACTGCACTGGATGAGGCAGGAAAGCTATTTGTGATCTTCTCGGACGAAACCAGCGGCAAGGAAACCTATCCCACCGGGCGCTACCTGTATGTCTCCTATCCAGACAAAACGGGGATGACCGAGATTGATTTTAATTACGCCTATAATCCTCCCTGTGCCTTTACAGCCTTTGCCACCTGTCCCATTCCTCCAAAAGTAAATCGCCTGCCCCTTGCTTTACGAGTAGGAGAGAAGGATCCTAAGGGGCATTAAATCAAAAAAAACGGGCCGTCTCCGACCCGCTTCCTTGCTTATCCTAGCGCCTTGCGGCAAAATTCAAGACATTTCTGTACTTCCTTCACAGCATCTGAGCCCTGTGGTACTTGGTATTCCAGTTCGATGGTCGCCGGAAATTTATACTTGTTCTTCTGCATCAGCTTGAGAATATCTCCGATAGGCGTGTTACCGGTGCCCCAAGCCAGGTTTCCTTTTCCGTTGGCAGGGGTTTGACGGTCCTTGGTGTGCATGCTAAGGATACGTCCGTGATGCTTTTCGATCAGGGGAATCAGATCCGTGTGTCCCGCAGCGATGTAGTGACCCGCGTCCAAGTTTAGCCCGTTTTTAGAACTCTGGGCTAGCGCTGTATCCCAAAAGGTAAAGGTCTCCTGCTCGTGTCCGTGGTATCCGACCGACATGCCGTGCTGCTCGCCGAGCTTGCCAAGGCGGAGGGTTTGCTGATCGTTGGAAGGATGCTCGAGGGTCACATGGCTGGCGCCGAGTGCCTTGGCGGCTTTCATGCCATAAGCCACTTCGAGGTCGGAATTGTTAGTGCCAAAAGCATTCGGCTTGAAGGCGTAAATGGTCACGCCTGCGTCTTTATACATTTTGCGCACTTGCTCAAATTTCTTCATGTCGGCATTTGCTCTCCAGTCGGCGACTACTCTGGTGTAGGCAGCGCTTTGGGCTTGAAGGTCGGCCAGTTCCTTGGTTTCATCTTCAGTGAGCGTTTCACCTCTTCGCTGCTTTCCTCCAAGCTGAAATGCTCTCATTCTATTAAAAGTAGGAGCAGGCATTCCTGCAAAGCTTTCGGCAGGATCGCCCATCAGCTCGATGGAGGAAATGCCGGAGTCCACCACATACTTCAGGGTAGCCTCAGCGCTTTGGTCGGGGAGGGATCGAAAGGAGTAAGTGATGCAGCCGATCTGCACGCCATTGATCAGGGAGTCGGGCTTGTTCCAGGACTTGATCAGGGCAGGAGCACCCTGCAGCCAGGTAGGAGCAGCAACCAGGCCGGCAAGGCCCAAGGCTGATTTTTGCAAAAATTCGCGACGGTTTTTCATGTGTGTGGGATTGTTTTTTAGGTCACCTGAAATCTCCCAATTCGCGAAATGAGCTCTTGCGAAGGCTCAGTCCAACCGCTTGATTTCAGGATAAATGGGTTTAAAGGGTTAAGAAATGGAAGTTAGACTTTTTTCTGACTAGGCCTCAAAAAATTAATCCAATGCAGATGGAAATGATTTTTTTGGCAATAATCAAGTGTGAGTGTCCGGAAAACCCACCTCGCTAAGTGGTAGGATCAACCAATGCTCACGCTCGGATTCTCCCATTTCGCACCTCATTCATCTCTGAAAACCTGCATTGATGGAGGCCGGTGTACTGGGTTTGCGCTTTTTCTACGATCTTTCCTCTGTCTTAAATTTTCAGCTTATGCAAACGCGCTTTTTTCTCAGACTCACCCTCAGCCTTTTGGTTTTCCTTCAGGTTTCCTTTTTGGGCTTTTCCCAAGAAAAATCGCTGCTCTGGAAGATCTCAGGAAATGGACTCACCAAGGATTCCTACCTGTTTGGCACCATTCATATCATCTGCAAGGAGGACTTTGTGATGAAAGATCGGGTCAAAAACGCATTCGAACGCAGTGACAAGGTCGTCATGGAATTGGACTTGAGCGACCCGCAGCTGATGACGGCCATGCAGCAGTACTCGCTGAATCCGGGAATGAAAAACATCTCCAGTGAGCTTTCGGAAGAAGATGCGAAGATTTTGGATGCGTTTTTCACGGAAAATTTTGGGGCAGGGATTGCTCAAATCGGAATCCTTAAGCCCTTTGTCCTTTCCTCCATGGCCTTGATTAAGACCCTGCCTTGCGCAGAGACGGAAAGTTTTGAAAGCTACTTTACCGCCCAATCCAAAGCCTTGAACAAACCGATCGAAGGATTGGAAAAGGTGGAAATCCAGATGGGAACCTTTGACCAAATCCCTGCTAAACTCCAATTGGATGAACTGGTAAAGATGATCCGGGAAAAGTCGGGGGCTGAAGAATTCACCGCCATGGTCGCGTCCTATCTTGTCGAAGATATCGATGCACTCTACCAAACCATGAACCGAGACGAAATGATGAAGGACTACCGTAGCCTCCTGCTGGACAACCGAAACAAGGCCTGGATTCCTCAACTCCGGGAAAAAATGGCTAAGGAAAGCCTCTTTGTAGCTGTGGGCAGCGGGCACTTGGCGGGGGAAAATGGGGTGATTTCCTTGTTGAAAGCCGCGGGATACCTGGTGGAGCCTGTCAACTAACTCACGCAAAGCTTCCGAACGCATGGGAAAAAGAGGTCTTTTGGGAAAAACCAAAGTGTATTGGCTGCTGCAGGTTCTGGGCTGGAGTTCGATCATTTTTATCGAAACGGTCAATTACACCTTCTTTATTCACGGGCAATTTGAATGGGCCTTTTTCCAGCAGTTTGTCTTTTACTCTTTGGTGGGTTTGTTTGTGTCCCATGCCTACAAGTCGGTGTTTATTCAGCCCCATGTGTTTGAAAGGAGCCTTTCCAGAATCTGGTCCAAGGCCTTTTTGGATACCCTGATGATTGCCTTTCTGATGGCGTTTATGCTGTACCTTCCTTATGCTTTTATTGATCTGAGCACCCTGCTGACTCAGGCGACCTTGATCTCTTTTCTGGGTCAGGTAATGAATCTGGGAAGGTACGTACTCGTGTGGATCATCATCTACTACCTCTACCATCTCCTCAAGCGCCATGCAGAGATCAACGAGCAGAAGTTGATCCTAGAAAATGTGGCCAAATCCGCCGAATTGGAGCTGCTGAAAATCCAGCTCAATCCCCATTTTCTCTTCAATGCTCTCAATAGCATCAAGGCCTTGGTGCTGATCGATCAGGAAAAATCCCGTGATGCGATCATCAAACTTTCCGAGCTGCTGCGCTTTTCCCTCAACTATGAAAAAGCCCCTCTGATCACCGTTCACGAGGAGATCAACGAGGTGATCAAGTACCTGGAGCTGGAGCAGATCCGCTTTGGCAAGCGTCTGCAGGTAGAAGTCAGGCTACAGGAAGAGACTCTGGATCAGAGAATCCCACCGGCTATGGTGTTGACCTTGGCCGAAAACGCCATCAAACACGGCATCACCAAACTGCCTGACGGTGGAGTCATCCAAATAGAAAGCAAGCTAAAAGGAGCCCGAATCTGTGTGGAAGTGATCAACTCCGGTCAACTGACGGACAACTTTTCGATGGGGATCGGCCTGACCAATCTTCAAAAAAGACTGGAAAATCTATTCCCGGAGAATGCCACTTTCCACTTGGATAATTTTGGAAATCAACAGGTAAAATCAACCCTAATCTATCCCATCTCATGACAAAGAAGCGTGTGTATTTGGTCGATGACGAACTTTTGGCATTGGAAGAACTGAAGGTGTTATTGGCGCCTTTTGAGGACTTGGAGATCATCGGTGCCATTGATCGGGTGGATCAGGCGATTCAGGAGTGCAATGAACTGAAGCCGGATTTGATTTTTTTGGACATAAATATGCCCGGCAAGGATGGATTTGGTCTTTTGGAAAGCTTGGAAGAAGTGAAGGAAGTCATTTTTGTGACGGCCTACGATCAGTTTGCGATCCAGGCCTTTGAGGTCAATGCCCTAGACTACCTGCTAAAGCCCCTCAATCCTAAGCGCTTGGCAGAAGCCATCCAGCGGTTTAGACAAAAGACCGGAGCGGCCAAAAGCCCCGCAGGAGAGGAGGAGCGCCTAAGTGCGGACAAGAAGATCTTTATCAAGGATGGAGAAAAGTGCCATTTCGTTCCGATTTCGAAGATTTTCCTTTTGGAGAGCGAGGGAAACTACGTGCGGGTACACTACGAAAAGCACAAGCCTCTGCTACACAAGTCCCTGACCTACTTGGAGCAAAAGCTCCCGGAGGACCTGTTTTTCAGAGCCAATCGGCAGTACATGTTTAACCTCGACTATGTAGAGGCCATCGAGCCATATTTCAACAGCACCCTGCTGATTATCCTGAGATCAGGTCATAAAATCGACCTAAGCCAGCGCCAAAGCGCCAAGTTTCGAGAGATTACTGGGGTGTAGGTTTGGTAAGAGAAAAAAATGGGCTGAAGCCCAGATTTTCGAAGGTGCCTATTTTCGGAATGGGCTAAAGCCACATTCCTATTTATAGTTAAGTGGATGATTGAATTTTAATAGGTCATCTTCAGGCTTAGATTCTTCTCCGCATCTCTAAAGTTCAGAAAGGTCCTGGGTGAAGTTTGTAACTTCACCCATAAATCCCTACCAATTTGTAATTGGCTTTCTTTCATTTTGTCCCCCTCCTTTCGTAGTACCTTCTCAGCTATTCTGAAGTTCAATTAGGTACTAGGTAAAGTTTCCCGTTCAAACCAATCCCCAATCAAAACCCCACCGCCGTATCGTCACCCCTCGGATCGGCACCGCCTTCCAGCTTGCCATCGGGCAAAACCAAAATCGCATCTACCTTGCCGATAATCGGACTGTTTTTTTCATTGATTAGGTAACCTCGGGATTTGAGCCTAGCAATCAGGGTCGAATCAAAGGAATCGGGTTCGAAATTCACCAAATCCGGCAGCCATTGGTGGTGAAATCTAGGCGACTCCACGGCCTGCTGCATCCCCATGCCAAATTCGGCCACATTCAGGATGGTCTGCAGAACGGAAGTGATGATGGTCGAGCCTCCTGGGGTACCGACGACCATCCAGAGCTTGCCGTTTTTTTCCACAATGGTCGGAGTCATGGAGCTTAGCATGCGCTTGCCCGGCGCGATGCTGTTGGCCTCTGCGCCGATCAGCCCAAACATGTTGGGCACTCCCGGCTTGGCGCTAAAATCGTCCATTTCATTGTTCATAAAAAAGCCCAGCTTGTCGATAAATACCTTGGAACCGTAGGCGCCATTGAGCGTCGTGGTGACCGATATGGCGTTGCCTTCGGCATCCACGATGGAGTAGTGGGTGGTCTCCATGCTCTCGGCAAAGGAGATTTCCCCAGCGGAGATGTCTTCGGATTTGGTCGCTAGGTCAAAGGAAAAAGAACTCATGCGTGACTTCAGATAAGCTGAATCAAGCAATTGAGCAACAGGGATTTTTACAAAGTCAGGATCGCCCAAATAGAAATTCCGATCGGCATAGGCTCGGCGCTCCGCCTCGACCAGCAGCTGAATGTATTCCGGGGAGTGATGCCCCAAGGACTTCAGGTCATAGGGCTCGAGCATTTTCAGAATCTGTGCCAGGGTGATTCCTCCCGAGCTCGGAGGAGCCATAGAGATTACTTTCATGTCTCGGTAGGGGAATACAATCGGATCTCGCCACGCTGCTTCATAGGCCGCCAAATCTGCTTCGGTGATGATGCCGCCTTTTTCCTGCATGTGTTTGGCGATGATTTTGGCGGTTTCTCCTTGGTAGAATTCATCCCGACCGTTTTTAGCGATGCGCTCCAGCGTCGCAGCCAGCACGGGGATTTTCAGGGTATCGCCTGCTTGGTATTCTTGGGCAAAGAAAGTTTCCGCACCATTGACTTCGATAAATTCTGCACGGGTTCGGGCTAGGCTTTCTGCCTGTTTTTCGGAAACCACGTACCCGTTTCGGGCGAGGTCGATGACAGGTTGGAGGATTTCCGCTGGGGTGAGCTTGCCGAATTTGGCCTGTGCTTCGAAAATGCCCGCGATCGTACCCGGTACTCCCGAAGCCAAAGCTCCTTTGGTGCTGAGGTTGGGGATGACCTCTCCGTTTTCATCGAGGTACATGTCCTTGTGAGCCGCTTGAGGGGCTTTTTCCCGATAGTCGATCGAACCGACGCTTCCGTCTGCCATGCGATAGACCATAAATCCACCTCCTCCGAGATTGCCTGCAAAAGGGAAGGTCACCGCCAAGGCCATCTCGGTCGCCATCATCGCATCAAAGGCATTTCCGCCTTTTTGGAGGATTTCCAGGCCGATTTGGGAGGCTTCCTGCCTGGCGGAGACCACCATGGCTTTTTCAGCAATCAGTCCGAGTTTTGCTGAGGGAGAAGTTTCTTTCTTTTCGCAGGAAAAAACCAGCATTAAAAGTGAAAGAGCGAGGGATACTATTCCTGATTTGTTCATTTTTTGTCTTCCAAAAGGGTGGTGTTAAACAACTTCAAAATACGCTTGTACTCATCTGCCCAGGAACTTGGCTCCACAAATCCATGGTCTTCCATAGGATAAACGGCCATTTCCCAGTTGTCCTTCTTGAGTTCGATCAGTCGCTGGGCTAGTCTGACTACATCTTGGAAATGCACATTCACATCAAGCATACCGTGGGCGATCAGCAGATTTCCTTTCAGTCCCTCGGCAAAATACATCGGAGAGGAGCGACGGTAAGCGATCGGATCTTCCTCAGGTGTGTTCAGGATATTGGCGGTGTAGCCATGGTTGTAGTGCGCCCAATCGGTCACTGCTCGAAGTGCCGCACCGGATTTGAACAGGTCGCCATGATTAAAGAGAGCCATCAGCGTGATAAATCCTCCGTAGCTACCCCCATAAATCCCGATTTTTCCAGCGTCAACTCCGTGCTTAGCGATGAGGAATTTAGCACCATCGACTTGGTCTGAAAGATCTTTGCCACCCATGTGACGGTAGATGCCTGTGCGCCAATCCCGACCATAACCCGCTGAAGCTCGGTAGTCGATATCCAATACGGTGTAACCCAAATCGGTCAGCAGATTGTGAAACATGTATTCCCGGAAGTAGGTGCTCCACCATTTGTGCACGTTTTGGAGGTAGCCAGCTCCATGGACAAAGATCACTGCGGCCCCATTTTTCTTAGCCGGATCGGGGAGGTATATCCTTGCCGGAACTTGGGCCCCATCCTGTGCAGGGAATTTCACGATCTGAGGATCTTTCCAGGCATAGGCTTTGAATTCGTCCGATTGGCCAGAAGTCAATTTTTGTGGAGTAGCCCCGACTTTGTTTTCTTGAACAAAGAGCTCGGCAGGTACATTGGAGTAGGAGTGGATGATGGCTAGCTTCTTTTCATCCGGAGAAAGTACCACGGCATTGTCACCGGTTAGGGTGGTGAGTTTTTCCATTTTGCCTCCCATCACCGGCATGCGGTAAAAATGCCGCTCGCCCGGATCAACTTCTGAGGTGGTCAGGTACCAGGATTTTTTGTCTTTGGAAAGGAAAGGATCAAATACTTCGTAATTGCCTGAGGTCAGTGCTTTCTTTTCGCCCGTCGTCACATCCAAGAGGTAGAGATGGGAATAACCGGTCGCCTCTGACTGGAAATAGATGTGCCTGGAATCAGGAAGCCAACCAAATGTACCTCCGCCAAACGCCCAACCGATTCCCGGTCCAGCAATCCAAGCCTCATCCCTCTGTCTGTCCAGGGTTTTGAGCTCGCCTGTTTGCAAGTTGACCTCCGCAATCCAGCGGTCCTTGTTGTCAAAAGATCGTGCTTGGACGATGGCTCGCGTTCCATCCGGTGAAAAATACGGGCTGGAAAGCGTTAGCTCACGCTCTTTTTCTTCCCATTTCTTGTAAGGATAATCCTTCACATAGTCGGGCAAGTCTTTGATGCCGGGAAGATTGGAAGTTTTAATGTAGTAGACAGTGTCTCTTTCCAAGTCATAGATTCCGATTTCCACTTTGGTGGGCTGGGTGCCGACTTTGGGTCGGGCATTCAGGTCTTCAGTGTAGCCTGAGGCTGCGGTGTAGTCAGGGACTTTGGTGTTTTTGTTGCTCGCAGGTGCCACCACAGCAAAAGTCACCCATCTCGCATTGGGACTTAGCTGGAGGCTGGAGAGGTTTTTCCCTTCGGTGTAGAAGGTGAAATCTTGGGATTTTGGACGGATCGACTCGCGGTATTCTCTCGATTTTTGCTGGGCTTCTTTTCGCTCTCGCACGACTTGAAGGAGGGCTAGGTTTTCGGATTCCAGAAAGGAGGTTTTGGAAGATGCCGAAGCAGATGGGCCAGCTGGTTTGGGTCCGTTTACGATCGCTGTGAGTTTGGTGATTTTTCCTGTGGATCGCTCGTAGGTGTAAAAATTGGTACCCGAACTGAAGGAAATCAAGTTGGGATTGGCGAGAAACTGGAGGTTGGAAAAGGGTTCGTACCATTCAAAAAGGGCTGCCGTGCTGCCTTTCTTAAGGTCCTGTAGGTAAATGGTTTTGTTTTCTCGGTACAGCCTCAGGCTTTGATCTGCATTGTAGGTAGACAGGTCTTTTCGAAGGGATTTTTCTTCCGGCCAGTGGACTTTGGAGATCTTGGAAGGCTGACTGAGGTCGATTTTGTACAGGGAGTCGGCAGGATCCTGCTCGAGGTTGTACCGGAAATAGATGCTTTTGCTGTCTTCGCTCCAGAACTGGGCTGAGGGAAAAGTCCCCATCCACTTGGGGTCCCTCATGATGTAATCGACTGAAAGAGGGTATTGGGCCTGCGCTGCCGAGACGAGACACAGCAAAACAGGCAGAAAAACGAGTTTCCGTAGCATGAGAAGTAAGGGAAAGAAAGGGTGATTCGCTTGGGTAATTAATTCAGTTTGGAAAGAAAATCGGTCAACTCTGTTTCTACGATGCTCAATTGCGATTGCAAGGTTAGGTGCAGGGAATGGGAGTTTTCTAGGTTTTCTTCTATTTGTTCTAAGGTTTTTCGCACAGTCAATGCCCCAATATAGCTCATGGAAGGTTTTGCTTTATGGCATCTTTTTTTGATGGTGGCAAAATCACCATTCTGATACAGTCCCGCCATGTCTTTGAGGTCTTTGAGGTTGGTATTGAGAATGATGGTGATCATTTCGGTTACCATTTCGGGATCGTCATCTCCAAAATACTGATAAATGGCTTTTTCGCTAATCAGTTGATACATAGTAAAGTTTAAGTATAGATGAGGTATTAAAAATCTATTCCTCTAAGGAATAAGCTAAATTTATAAACAATTTTCAGAATGCTTTATTTCTATAGATGAGTTTTAAACCTATCCACTTCAAAAACTCATTGCTTAATTTTGCCCTTTCAATGCTCCTGTCTCATGCAAAAGAATAAAAAGATCTTCTTGGCCTTGTTTGTCCTCTTCATGTTGATCATCCTTTATGTGAGTTATGATATTTCAAGGAGAACCACCTTCCCGGGTTCGAAAGGCAATCTGAAGGAAAGAATATCCAACGAAGTAGAATCTCCCAAAAAATGATCGGAAAGAAAATAGATGTCGATAAGCTCGACCTAGAGTTGATGAAGGAAAAGACGACCGAAAATCCCGGTACGTTGCCTTATGCCCATCATTCAGGGAGTGCACTCATTAAGCCGGAGGATAAAGGTAAAATCACCGGTAGGGCTGTGGCTGCGATGCACAGTCAGACCGACATGCAAATGTCCCAGATCTATGAGCAAATGCGGCTTTTGGCCGATCAGGCTAAGAAAATTCAGGCTAGGGTAGAAGTCTCCGAGCGGATTTACGGTGCCTCGATCTCTTTCGAACCCCTGATCAACCACCGCTATTTTTTATATCAAAAGGCTGACGGAACTGATTTTATGAGCATGATTGCACCAGAAGAGTGGGGTAGAAAAAAGGATTGGGCGCAGTTTGTGGCCGAAGTAAAGCTGCTAGCTGACCACACTTGGGAAATCCTGAGAGAAAATACCTGACCGGATGGAGCATCTGATGACCAGACAGCTCGACCTGATTTTGAGAGAAGGTGGAGCGGAGTACGAATGGCAACCCGAATTGGAGTTGGTACCCAAGTATTTGGATGAAAAGGGAAAAGCCTGGCTGAAAGAAATCCTGACTGACTTGGGAGGAAATGGGTCTATTCCTTTGTTGGAAAAGCTCAAATTCGACTTCAAAATAGGTCGTCAACTTATCCTCTGGGACGATGAACTCCACTTCCATCGCTATCGACTGAGTTCTTTAAAATCAGGACTTTATGAAGAGTTGAATTTCCCCTTTTTAGAGAGCTACAAGCGCTTGTGCCGAACCTATGAAAAGGAGGCTTTGAAAGCTGGAATGCCGACTCGGATTTGGAATGGACCACCAATAGCCAAGACCATTTTTGGAGCAGCCTCCGATCCGGGAGACTTCTCTGGAAACGGGGCAATTGGCTGGAAACTCCTAGCCTATAATGGAGCACAAACCGACCTGCAAACCCGAATTCATGGGTACAAACTCATTCGACTAAATCCCTACGAAGCGATCATGACAGGAGGCTCTCTCAAGCGATTGGACCAGCTTTTGGTCAATCCGAAAGAAGAGCAACGCGCAGTGGTTTACAATTGGTTGATGAGGAAGTTGGGATGATTTTTTGTCCGATGTCGGATGCTCGATGTCCTATGAATATAAGACTTTATACTTGGTTTGAAAGAAGATTTAAGTAGTGAAAATGGAGATCAAGGTTGGATAGTTACAGATCCAAAGGATCGAAACTATTCATGACCCCCGGTATAGCCGGGGGTAAAGTGCTAAAATTAAAAACAGGAGCCCTGAAGGGGCGCTACGTTTATAGTTCACCCTTTCAGGGTTCAAAGGAAGGAATTCAATAGAGACCCTGCACTTCGTACAGGGTCATTAATGATTTGGCTCCTTCGGAGCTATTTTAAAACAAAAAAAGGGACTTCTTTCGAAATCTCTTTTCAATAGTCATCAGGCAAAAAGCCCAAACATTTCCCGTTCTATTTTTTCCACGATAAAGGAAAAATCTGCCTGTCGCTCCACAAAATCCAATTCATTCACATCGACAATCAGCAGTTTCCCTTCCTTGTAATTGGCGATCCAATCTTCGTAATGGGAATTGAGATTTTTAAGGTAATCGATCCGCATGGCTGTTTCATAGGTTCTTCCTCGCTTTTCGATCTGACCCACCAATTTGGGGATATCTGCCTTGAGGTAAATCAATAAATCCGGGGCTTTCACGTGCGAAATCATGGAATCAAATAGACTTCGATAGTTCCAATAATCCCGTTCGGTAAGCAGCTTACTCTTGTAGAGGTTAGCTGCAAAAATGTACGCATCCTCATAGATGGTGCGATCCTGAATGGTCGGAATGGTACTTTCCTGGATTTTCTTGATCTGATTGAATCTAGAATTGAGGAAATACACCTGCAGGTGAAAGGACCAACGCTTCATGTCTTCGTAGAAATCAGGCAGGTAGGGATTGTCATCCACTGCCTCAAACTCCGCTTTCCAACCGTAGTGTTTGGCTAATTTTTCAGTAAGGGTGGTTTTCCCGCTACCTATATTTCCGGAAACTGCTAAATGCATGTCTTGAATTTTAATTACTTGGAAAACCTAGAAGCGACTACCAAGTCTTTGCTTCCAGGCGTGTATTGATAGAATCCTTCGCCTGTTTTTACGCCTTTATATCCTGCTTCTACCATATTGACCAGCAGCGGACAAGGGGCATATTTTGGATTGCCGAAGCCATCCTGCAGGACTCGCAGGATTGACAAGCAAACATCCAATCCGATAAAGTCAGCCAATTGGAGTGGTCCCATGGGATGCGCCATTCCTAGTTTCATCACCGTGTCGATTTCAGAAACTCCAGCGACACCCTCGTAAAGCGTGTAAATGGCCTCATTGATCATCGGCATGAGGATTCGATTTGCCACAAATCCAGGATAGTCATTGACCTCAACAGGATCTTTGGAGAGGTTTCTGGAAAGATCCATAATGATCTCCGTCACCTCATCAGAGGTAGCATAGCCTCGGATGACTTCTACCAGCTTCATGACCGGCACAGGATTCATAAAATGCATCCCAATGACTTGGCTAGGGCGCTTGGTCACTGCTGCGATTTTGGTGATCGAAATGGAAGAGGTATTGGAGGCTAAAATGGCAGCTGAAGGAGCAAACTGATCCAATTGGCGGAAGATATCCAGCTTCAGGGCCATGTTTTCAGTCGCAGCTTCGACCACCAAATCGGCCTTTTTCACTCCTTCCTCGATGCTGGTAAGTAGCATGATTCTCGCTAAGGCCTCCTGCTTCTCCAGTTCTGTGATTGCCCCTTTGCTCACCTGTCGGTCGATGTTTTTGGAGATGGTGGCAAGTGCCTTTTCCAATTGAGCAGCAGAAATATCAATGAGTGAAACTTGATATCCATGTTGGGCAAACACGTGGGCGATTCCATTGCCCATGGTGCCAGAACCGATGACAGAGATGAATTGCATAACTGGTTAATTTCGAGTGAAAAGCGTGAATATTTGGGTTTATTTATGGCTTGGAGGCCAAGTTAGGCGTGGTCAAAGCTACTTCTAAGCCTTGCGATTTCCAATTTCAAGTGAAGTAATTCTGACAGGAATTGGGGCAAAAATCCAAGTCAAAGGATGGGATTAATCCCTACCTTTGAATCGGTAATTGATCCAAATGTTTAAAGGAATTTGGATGGATACCAGAATTCAAAAGAATCGGATTTTCTCGACCCACAACTAATGTCACATGAAGGAACTTGGACTAATCAGCAAACTTTACATCAACCGATTTACTGATTTTGGAGCGTATTTGGCCCTTTCTGATGGGGGCGAGGTGTTGCTTCCCAAAGGCTATCTGACCGGAAAAGAAAAGGAAGGGGAAGTCTTGGAGGTCTTTGTATACACAGACAGCGAAGACCGACCTGTGGCTGTGACCGATCAACCCAAAGCCTTGTTGGATGAGTTTGCTGTGTTGGAATGCAAGGAAGTGACTAAGTTTGGTGCTTTTATGGATTGGGGACTTTTAAAGGATCTTTTTGTACCCAACGCCGAAATGGCAAAACCCATGACTCCAGGTCAAAAATACCTGATCCGTGTGTGTGTGGATTACAGATCCGATCGATTGATTGGGGTGAGCAAGTACCGTGAGTTTATGTATCCCGCGCCAAAGGACTATGAACCGGGTAACGCATGCGAAGGATTGATTTTTGAAAAGACAGATTTAGGCTACAAGGTTTTATTGGAAGACCGATACGAAGGATTGATCTATGCTAATGAGGTTTTTCAGCCTTTGGAAATCGGAGAGCGAAGGAAGCTTTGGGTCAAAAAACGAAGGGACGATGGCAAATTGGATCTTCAAGTTCTTCCAGCAGGAAGAGTGAAATACGACGAAGGCTCCGAAAAAATTCTCCAATTGCTAGAGGAAAAGAGCTTTTTACCACTGCATGATAAGTCGGACCCTGAAGAAATCAAACGAGTCCTAGGCATGAGCAAAAAGCATTTCAAGCAATGCATCGGGCAATTGTATAAGGCTAGAGAAATTGAAATTCGAGAGGATGGGATAAGTCTCAGTAGAGATTAAACATAACACTAGTAATACCATTCAATCAATTGAAATGGACTTAGAACGATTTTCGAAGGAGAGCAAATCCGAATTTCCTTCCAATAAAAAGCTGAAGGAAAAGCTAAAAAAGACGAAGCCCAAAAACCTAGACGATACCTTTCATAAGTTGCATGAAGAGGTTTTTTCTGAGCTTGACTGTCTCGAATGTGCGAATTGCTGCAAGACAACAAGTCCGATTTTTATTCAGACGGATATTGACCGACTGGCGAAAACCTTTCGAATGAAGAGCAGCCAATTTATCGATGAATACCTGCATCGGGATGAGGATGGCGACTTTGTTCTCAATTCGGCTCCATGTCCGTTTTTGGGTCAGGACAACAAGTGCCTTGTTTATGAAGATCGTCCCAAAGCTTGCCGAGAATATCCGCATACCGACCGAAAAAACATGCTTGGGATTTTGGACTTGACCTTGAAAAATACCTTGGTTTGTCCTGCTGTTCTCAAAATTTTTTACGAGATCGGCAAAGATTATAGGAAGTGAAGCAATAGTTTTGCTTTTTTGGCAATCAAACCTAGAAAAATAACTATGAATTCATCGGAGACTCAGTTTCTCGGAGTTGATGTAGGGGGCACCCACCTCAAGATCGGATTAGTCGATAAGGAAGGCAATATGCTTGACTTCCAGAAAGAAGATACCACACAATATAGAGAACACGCGGATGGATTTGGACCTAATTTCGTCCAGGTCATCGGCAAATACCTTGAAAAATATCCTCAAGTAGGAAAGGTTGGAATCGGACTCCCAGGAATGATTTCTAAAGACCGAATGACTCCTTTGGAGATTCCTGCCATTCCGGATTTGAATAATTTTCCGCTCAAAGCAAGCCTTAAGGCAAGCTATCCCCATCATGAGTTTTACTTGGAAAATGATGCCGCAGCTGCTGCCATTGGAGAATTCCATTATGGCAAAGGTGACGTGTCAGACAATTTCTTGTTTATTACCATGGGTACTGGAATCGGCAGTGCCTTGGTATTGGACGGGCAGGTGTTCAAAGGTTCGAGAGGTAATGCCTTGGAAATGGGCCACATGCTTTCCAGAGGCAATGCCGGTTTGGAAACCCTGATTGGAAGAAATGGCATCCTTAGAATCATGGCGAATCTAGTAGCCGCCTATCCTGAAAAAGCGGGTGAGTTGGTTGGTAAAGAGCTGGGCACTCACTTATTGGTAGATACCGCAAAAGCAGGAAATGAGGTTTCCCTGATGGTATTCAAAGAAGTGGCTGAAATCATCAGTGAGGCAATTGTGTCTTCCATCCGAATTTTGGATGTAACTGATGTATACTTTGGCGGTGGAATCTCAGCTGGGTTGGAATTTATGATGCCTACTATTGAGTACAACACCAGAAAATTCCTGACACCGTATTATGTCAAAGACTTGAAACTTAAGAAAGCAACCTTGGAAAACAATGCGGGCACACTTGGTGCAGCAGCCCTTTGTTTTATGGATTCAGGGTTGTGATATTCACCTCAGACACTTTGCTTAGTGCATTCATTCGAAAAAGAACTCTCAGGGGTTCTTTTTCGCTTTTTACGCCTTCACAATCAGAGCTGGGTTCCAGAAAATAAAAAAAGAAACTCTGGCTTTTGTCCACTAATTCGACTCGGTCGGGTCTGCCAAAGGTTTTGATCAATGATTGATTATCTGCTCCCAAAAAGTTGTTTTTGATATTTCGGAGTTCCTCCAGATCCTGCATTCTTAATCCTTTGCAGCCATATCGATCAGCTTTCCAATTTTCCAGATTAATCTTACCTGCATCCAAAGGACCACTGCAAGAGGAGAGAAGAGCTATAAAAACAAGGGTTGTTACAAAGAAGAGGTGTCTCATGAGAAGCGATTTTCTGAGGCAAAGATGGCTTGAATTTTTGTCGAATTTAAATTTACTGGCCTTATCGGCCTTCTGTGCTTTTTTTGGAAAGCTTTAGGATCTTGATCTTCACAGGATTGAATCCGAGGAGAAAATTTTGCGGCGGAAATTGACTTTTTCTGAACCCGTACCCAACCTCAAAGGTTTAACCAAATCGGTTATATTAGCACGTTCAATCACTCTATTCATGTACTACAGATTCGGCAAAGCCTTTTATTTCGTCAGTATTTTAGCATTCGTTTCCTTCCTTTTGTATTTCTATTCCGCCATGCCGGAGCAAGTCGGCCTCAGCATCGATGAGGAAGGCACCCTCAATCGAGATTGGGATAAGGGTACTTTCTTTTATGGAATGATCGCTGTTTTTCTGGTTTTGAATGCGGTGACCATGTACACACCCAAGTCCCTGGAGACTAAAGCAAACAAGAAGATGCACCGTATTTTCCCGATTGGTGATCCTTATAGAGATTATCTACTTGCTTGGTTTTATTCTTTCGGAGGAGTGATCAATTTGAGCTTGGCGATTCTCGCGCTCTATGTGCACGCCATCAATAATCAGGAAGAAATCGGAGCCTCCTCCTACAACCTGTGGTTTTTCCTAATGCCTGCCTTGCTGGCTGTGTGGGTGGTGGCCTTGTTTGTATTGCTAATTGGAAAATTTAAAGCTGTTCAGCGCGCTTAACGAGTTATGGCAGAACCAGTAAAATATACCGAAGACAGTATCAAATCTCTGGATTGGCGGGAGCATATCCGTCTCAGACCGGGGATGTACATTGGAAAATTGGGTGACGGAAGCGCCCAAGACGATGGGATCTATGTGTTGGTAAAGGAAATCCTAGACAACTCCATCGACGAACATATGATGGGGCACGGTCGCAACATTGATGTGAAGATTTCAGATCACAAAGTAGAAGTCAGAGATTACGGTCGAGGGATTCCTTTGGGAAAAGTCATCGACTGTGTATCCAAAATCAATACCGGTGGAAAATACGATTCCGGGGCCTTCCAAAAATCAGTAGGCCTAAATGGGGTCGGTACCAAAGCAGTCAATGCTCTTTCGGACTTCTTCAAAGTCCAGTCTTTCCGTGATGGAGAGACCAAAATGGCGGAGTTTGAAAAAGGGGAATTGACCAATGATCCGCCAGTTGATAAAACCTCCGAACGCAACGGTACCCGAGTTACTTTTTCTCCGGATGCCTCCATTTTCAAAAATTACCACTTCATCCCCGAGTACCTCGAAAATCAGATATGGAATTATGCCTATCTGAATGCCGGTCTGACGATCAATTACAACGGCAAGAAGTATTTTTCAGACAAGGGACTTTACGACTTGCTTTCCAACAAAGTGGACGAGGAGAGCATTCGCTATCCGATCATTCACCTTAAAGGAAACGACATTGAGGTGGCCTTGACTCACTCCGGAAGCTACGGAGAGGAATACTATTCGTTTGTCAACGGGCAGTATACCACCCAAGGTGGTACGCACTTGGCGGCATTCCGAGAGGCAATCGTAAAGACGATTCGGGAGTTTTATAAGAAAGATTACGATGCTTCAGACATACGTCAATCTGTGGTGGCAGCCATTGCGGTGAGGGTACAAGAACCTGTTTTTGAATCCCAAACCAAAACCAAACTTGGCTCGCAAAACATCGGACCAGACGGCCCTTCGCTAAGGACCTTTGTCAACGACTTCATCAAAACCGAGCTTGACAATTACCTACACAAAAATCCTGCGGCTGCAGATGCCCTTTTAAAACGCATCCTTCAGTCAGAAAGAGAGCGAAAAGAAATCTCAGGCATCAAAAAGCTGGCAAACGAGCGAGCAAAGAAGGCCAACCTTCACAACAAAAAGCTCAGAGATTGCCGAGTGCATTACGATGATCCTAAAGCCGATGAAGACATCAAGAACAAAACGATGCTCTTTATTACTGAAGGAGATTCAGCTTCGGGTTCGATTACCAAAAGCCGAGATGTGCAGACTCAAGCAGTATTTTCTCTAAGAGGTAAGCCGCTTAACTGCTTTGGCATGACCAAAAAGGTGGTGTATGAAAACGAGGAATTCAACCTGCTTCAGCATGCTTTGAATATTGAAGACGGGATAGAAAATCTACGTTTCCGAAAAATCGTCATTGCTACCGATGCAGACGTGGACGGCATGCACATTCGCTTGCTGATTATGACTTACTTCCTCCAGTTTTTCCCGGATTTGGTGAAAAATGGACACCTGTTTATTCTTGATACCCCGCTGTTCAGAGTTAGAAATAAGAAGGAAACTATCTATTGCTATTCAGATGAAGAGCGTCAGCGTGCCATTCACAAACTTGGAAATAAGCCTGAGATCACCCGATTCAAAGGCTTGGGAGAGATTTCTCCGGAGGAGTTTGGCAAGTTTATCGGAGAGGATATCCGACTGGATCCCATCATCTTAAACAAGGATACTAAAATCTCTGATTTGCTCACGTTCTACATGGGCAAAAACACGCCCGACCGACAAAACTTCATCATCGATAACCTACGAATTGAGAAGGATTTGGCTTTGGATGATCCAAAGAAAGCGGAAGAAGAGGAGATAGAGGCGGCTTGATTTTTTAAGAATTGATTTCAAAAAAAGCTTTGACAAGGTAAATGAGCGACGATACTAACTTAAGCGAAGGCAAAGAAGAAAGCTTGCATGACTCCATTCCGGTAACGGGGATGTACAAAGACTGGTTTTTGGATTATGCTTCTTATGTAATTCTTGAGCGGGCTGTCCCTGCAATCGAAGATGGTCTGAAGCCTGTTCAGCGCAGAATCCTTCATGCCATGAAGGAGATGGATGATGGAAGATTCAACAAGGTCGCTAACATCATCGGGCAGTCTATGCAATATCACCCACACGGTGACGCTTCGATTGGAGACGCGATTGTGAACATGGGTCAAAAAGACCTTTTGATCGAGACTCAGGGCAACTGGGGAGACGTGCGTACTGGTGACGGTGCGGCGGCAGCACGATACATCGAAGCTCGGCTTTCGAAGTTTGCCTTGGAGGTCGTGTTCAATCCTCAAACTACCGAGTGGCAGCTTTCATACGATGGCAGAAAGCGCGAACCTGTCACCCTTCCGGTAAAGTTTCCACTCTTATTAGCCCAAGGGGTAGAAGGGATTGCGGTGGGGCTTTCCACAAAAATTCTGCCTCACAACTTCCGCGAACTGATCGAAGGATCTATTGAAATCCTCAAAGGAAATAAGACCAATATTCTACCTGATTTCCTTACCGGTGGTTTGGCTGATTTTTCAGACTACCAAGAAGGTTTGAGAGGTGGGAAAATCAAAGTCAGAGCCAGAATCGAAGAAGAGGACAGCAAAACCCTTTTGATCAAGGAAATTCCTTACGGCACTACGACTGATTCCCTGATTGATTCGATCCTGAAGGCTAACGACAAAGGCAAAATCAAGATCAAAAAGGTGGTGGACAATACAGCCAAAGATGTGGAAATCCAGATCCAATTGGCACCCGGTGTTTCTCCTGATGTGACCATTGATGCACTGTATGCCTTCACGGATTGTGAGGTATCCATCTCGCCAAATGCCTGCGTGATCATCGAAGACAAGCCTGTTTTCCTTACCGTCAACCAAATCCTAGACTACAACACCAAGCAAACCAAGGAACTCCTCCGACGGGAATTGGAGATCCGAAAAGGGGAGCTTTTGGAGAAATTACTCTTTTCCTCTTTGGAGAAAATCTTCATCGAAAACCGAATCTATCGGGATATTGAGGAATGTACGACTTGGGAAGCGGTCTTGGAGGCAATTGACAAAGGACTCGATCCTTACAAGCCTGATTTTTACCGTGAAATCACCACGGAAGATCTCGTTCGTCTGACTGAAATCAAAATCAAGCGAATCTCCAAGTTTGACGCCTTCAAAGCGGACGAACTGATGAAGCGTCTTCAGGAAGAGCTCAAAGAGGTGAATTACAACCTCAAGCATTTGACTGATTATGCCATTGCGTATTACCAGAATTTGCTGGATAAATATGGAAAAGGCCGAGAGCGGAAAACTGAAATCCGTGCTTTCGATACCATTCAAGCAGCCGTAGTAGCGGCAAATAATGCCAAGCTTTACGTCAATCGAGCAGATGGATTTGTGGGTTTTGGCTTGAAGAAAGACGAGTTTGTCTGCGATTGCTCGGACTTGGATGACATTATTGCCATTCGAAAGGATGGGAAAATGGTAGTTTCCAAAATCCAGGAAAAACTCTTCATGGGCAAGGACATCCTATTTGTGGGTGTATTCCGAAAGAATGACGAGCGAATGACTTATAACCTCATCTACCTGGATGGAACTTCAGGCCGATGCATGATCAAACGATTCCAAGTAGGAGGGATCACCCGTGACAAAGAATACGATCTGACTAAGGGAACCAAAGGTTCCAAAGTCATGTATCTAACCGCCAATCCTAATGGAGAAGCTGAAACTGTCACGGTTTATTTGACACAAGGCGCTAAAGCAAGAGTCAAGGTGTTTGATTTTGATTTTGCAGAAATTGAGATCAAAGGAAGAGCTGCCGGTGGAAATATTCTGACCAAATATCCTGTTCGAAAGATCCAATTCAAGATGGAGGGCAAGTCTACGCTTGGTGGATTGAACGTGTATTATGATCCTTCTGTAGGCAGGTTGAATACGGACCAAAGAGGTCGATTGATCGGTAATTTCCTGGGAGATGACAAGATTTTGGTCTGTTACAAAAATGGGGATTACGAATTGACCAGCTTTGAACTGACCAATCGGTACGAGTCTAGTGATGTGCGTTTGATTCAGAAGTTTGACCCGCAGAAAGTGCTTTCTGCTATCTACTATGACGGAGCCACCAAGACCTATTTTGTCAAGCGATTCCTGATTGAGACAACTACAATCAATAAGCGATTCAATTTTATCTCAGACCACAAGCAATCCTACCTCAAGCTAGTAACGACTGACAGTCAAGCTCAGGTGATTGTGACGGTGACCAAAGGAAAAGAGGAAGAGCAAGTGGAATACGATCTGGAAATGCTGATCGATGTAAAAGGCTGGAAAGCCATCGGAAATAAAGTCAGTGCGTATCCGGTCAAAGAAATTCAGTTGATCGAATCTGAGCCTTCCAAATCGGACGCTTCCGATGAATCAGAAGATGTTGATGGGGAAAATGCTACTTCAGACGATCAACTTGAAATCGGTACTACGATTGATTTGACACCAAAGAAAGACGAGGACGAACAATTGGGGCTGTTTTAAACAGCCCTCTTTTTTGACGATGACTGAAGAAAATTCCAACCCAGCATTTGACCAAGGATTGTTGGATTACCTTGGCCAATACATCACGGAGCATAAAAAATCTGTGATGGAAAGGGTCTTAGCTACGCGAACACGATTTCTGACTGTGGTTTTAGAAGATATTTTCAAGCCTCACAATGCCAGTGCGGTGATTCGGACTTGTGACTGTTTTGGACTTCAGGATATTCACGTCATTGAAAAGACCAACCAATACAAAATCAATCCTTATGTAACCCGAGGAGCTTCCCAATGGGTCGATTTGCACAAGCATTTCCAAGAGGATGGTTCTTCTTCCGTGGATGCTTGTTTTTCCGATTTGAGGGAAAAGGGATACAAAATTTACGGAACCAGCCCAGCACCTTCTTCTATTTCCATCTATGATCTAGAACCCTCTGAAAAGCTAGCTTTGGTCTTTGGCAATGAGCACGAAGGTATCAGTGAGGAAGTGAAGCAAAAGGCTGATGGACTTGTTCACATTCCGATGCTTGGCTTTACCGACAGCTTTAATATTTCTGTTTCAGCCTCGATCTTTTTGTACGACCTGATCAAAAAAGCATCCGCTTACCAGCATCCTGATTTTTACCTATCGGAAGACGAGAAAAATCAGCTACGCATGAAATGGTACAGGGAGATTGTAAAACATTCCGACCTGCACGAAAAAGTGTATTTGAAGCAAAAAGGCTAAAGGACAGCTTGCCTATTTTTTAAATAGGTCTGAGAATTGTTTTCTAGGTGTTTGTTCCTTTGCCTGTCTCGCCTTTTGGCGTTGACGCTGTTTTTTCTTCTGTTCTTTGCTTTTAACCAGTACAGTTCGAGCAGAAATCCCCACCTGTCCTCTGTAAAACTCCTCTCTTCCTGCCAAGTTGATATTGGGTTTGTAATCCAAAGAGATCACTGCATTGGCCAAGGTCATTTCAATTCCAGCAATGAAATCCACACCAGCAGTGGCATTTCCATAAGTATGGATGATTTCTTTGGTACTTTCATTCTTGACAAAGCTTTCTTCCTTTCCGAAAGAAAGTCCACCGCCATAGTAGTAATTAAACCGCTTGGAAATGATAGGATGATGCTTTTCTGCCAAGACCGAAAGCGTGGTGTTCCTGCTAAAATCCGTTTGTAAAATACCCTCTACAGTTACCTTTTCCATCACACGCTGTTGAAGGCTCAGGCCAACCGTCCGGTTGATATCGGAATTGCCCAAGCGCAGCCCGAAGGCCGTTCCGTAGCGTTGAGCTTGGGTTTCCAAAGTGCAAAAACTCAAACAGGTGAAAAGGAAAAGGGTGAATATGCGCATACTAAGTCTGGTTTTTTGGTATAGGTTTCAATTTTCATTCCAGAAATTGAGATCAATTGCAACCAATTCACTATCTCCAATTCTTTTATTTGCCGTCATAAAACACTCTAAATGAAAAGAGCCCGGCTAAATGCCGAGCTCTTTTGTTGGTTTTTTCTATTTTAAGTTCACCTACCTCAAAGTGGGAGAATCTTAAAATGAGATTTTTTTATGCCTCGTGAATGACAATCTTTTCGATTTTATCACCTGCGCGGATGGCGTCGATGACTTCTAGGCCTTCTACTACTTTACCAAAACAGGTATGGTTACGATCCAAATGAGCTGTATTGGTTCGGCTGTGACAGATGAAAAACTGAGAACCGCCCGTATTTCTTCCTGCGTGCGCCATAGAAAGGACTCCACGGTCATGATACTGATTACCTCCATCAAGTTCACACTTGATTTTGTAACCTGGTCCTCCGGTTCCGTTTCCAATCGGACAACCGCCCTGAATCACAAAATTTGGGATCACTCTATGAAAAGTCAATCCATCATAAAATCCTTTGTTGGCAAGATCTACAAAGTTTTGAACGGTGCCTGGGGCATCCTTCTCGTAAAACTCCACCTTCATGGTACCTTTTTCGGTAATAATTTCAGCTGTTTTCATGCTTAATAAAATTCAGGCTCTGTTAATTTTCATACTAATGATGCGCAAAAATAGGAGTTGATCCGATTTTTCTGAGATTTTTAGTAGAAAAGGAAAATAAAACTCAAGTCTTAATGCAGAATTGGCGCTCCTTTCAAAATTTCTTCTGTGGCATATTCCTCATATTTTTTGAAGTTGGCCACAAAAGCCTGCGCTAACTTTTTGGCTTGGCTATCATAGGCATCTGGATCGGACCAGGTGTTTCTTGGATTTAAGATATCAGCGGGGACATTGGGGCAGATTTTTGGAACCTCAAAACCAAAGACCGGGTCTGTGTGCATCGGTGCAAAGTCCAATTTGCCTTCTAATGCAGCGGAAATCATAGCGCGTGTATAGCTCAGTTTCATTCTGCTACCCACTCCATAAGGACCACCTGTCCAGCCTGTATTGATCAACCAAACATTGACTTCCTGTTTTTCTATTTTCTCACCAAATAAACTGGCATAGGCCGTTGGGTGTAGTGGCAAAAATGCAGCACCAAAACAGGCCGAGAAGGTAAGTTTTGGTTCGATAATTCCCATTTCTGTCCCGGCCACTTTTGCGGTGTAGCCTGAGATGAAATGGTACATGGCCTGGCTTTTATTCAAGCGCGAAATAGGAGGAATCACACCAAAGGCATCGGCCGTCAAAAAGAATATATTTTTTGGCGAAGCTGCGATGGAAGGCTCAATCGCGTTTGCGATGTAGTGAATAGGATAGGCGGTTCGGGTATTTTCAGTGACTTCGGTATTAGTATAGTCTACTTCCCTTGTCCCGGGTTTGAATCGGGTATTTTCCACAATTGCACCAAACTTGATCGCATCGAAGATTTCAGGTTCTTTTTCACGACTCAAGTCAACCACTTTGGCATAGCATCCACCTTCAAAATTGAAAACTGCATCCTCAGACCAGCCATGTTCGTCATCTCCGATTAAAAAGCGATTAGGATCTGCGGAAAGGGTGGTTTTTCCAGTTCCCGAAAGTCCAAAGAAAATGGCTGTGTCTCCTTCTTTTCCAACATTGGCAGAGCAGTGCATTGAAAGCACATTCCGCTGATGAGGCAGAATGAAGTTGAGAACAGAAAAAATGCCCTTTTTCATCTCTCCAGTGTAGCCTGTTCCCCCGATCAAAATCATTCGTTTACTCAAATTGATGATTGAAAAATTAGGGTTCATAACTCCATCTACCTCGGGATCAGCTTCAAATTCGGGAGCACAAAGGATTGTAAAATCGTGCTGAAAATTGCTCAGTTCTCGTTCGTCAGGACGAAGGAACATGTTAGCGCAAAAGAGATTGTGCCAAGCCAGTGTATTGACAACTCGGATATTTAATCGGTAATCAGGATCCGCACCAGCAAAGGCATCACGTACATAAAGGTCCTTGTTAGCTAATAACCGCTCCATTTTTTCTTGAAGCCGATCGAATTGAGCTTCCGAAATGGGAATGTTGATGTCTCCCCACCAAACAGATTCCTGAGTCAGTTCATTTTTCACAATGTAGCGGTCTTTGGGTGACCGACCCGTGAAAGCACCTGTATCAGCCATAAAGGCTCCCGTGGATGTCAAAGATCCTTCCTTCCTGGCGAGTGCATGCTCTACTAGTTCAGCAGGAGAAAGATTGAAAAAGACCTTTCTATTGGAGTCTTCCTGTAGGAAAGAAAGGGTAAAGGATTGGGGTTCCAGAACACTGTTCTGCATAGTAATTTGGGTTTATATTCTGAAAATGGATACACCAAAATTAGCAAGGAATTTGAAAACGAACGAATAGAAATATCCTTTTTTTAGCTTTTCAATCGATTTCGTAGAAATTTCCAAAAATAATTTGGTGTTAAATTTTGACTTTGATTTTTCAATAGGAAATCCATTTGAATTCCACTGAATTGGATGAAAAGATTGGCGCTGCTACCGGGCTTTTTTGCAATGAAGTGACAAAATAGTTTATCATTGTAAAATAAATTAAACCCAAATTTTCATTCACTTGGAAAATCAAACAACCTCTGAATTTGGCGGTCAAACAGCCTTTGGACACCCAAAGGGCTTGATGACCCTCTTCTTTACTGAAATGTGGGAGCGCTTCAGCTACTATGGCATGCGAGCCCTTTTAATACTATTTATGACCAAAGCCATTGTAGATGGAGGTCTTGGTTTTGATGACAAAACCGCCGGTGCGGTCTATGGACTTTACACCATGGGGGTTTACCTTTTAGCATTGCCTGGAGGATGGCTTGCTGACCGGCTATTTGGATTGAAAAAGTCCGTCTGGTACGGTGGGATAATTATTGCCTTTGGCCACTTTATGATGGCTTTACCAGGAATTCAAACTTGGATTACAGGGGTATCTGAGGTCAAAGAAAGTCTGAGCTCTTTGGATACTACTTCGTTTTTTCTGGGTCTTATTTTGATCGTCCTTGGGACTGGTTTGCTTAAGCCAAATATCAGTTCGATCGTCGGCCAGCTTTATCCTGCCGGCAGCTCCAAGCGAGATGCTGGATTCTCTATTTTCTACATGGGGATCAATCTTGGTGGGTTTATCGCTCCAATAGCTTGCTCCACAGTAGCTGAGTATGACATGCACCTTGGATTTGGATTGGCAGGATTGGGGATGGTGTTTGGCTTGATTCAGTATAAACTTACCGGTGGAGCTTTAGATGGATATGGTGAAGCACCTGTTATGGCATCAAGTGAAGAAAAAACAGCTCAGAAAAAGCTGAGATCCATCACCTCAATCATTGGATTAATTGGCGCAGCGGTAATTGCAGTCTTGTTCACTGGGGTAATTCCTATCAATGCTTCTGCCATCGCAGGGGCTTCAGGTTCAGTCATCGCAGTGGTGGCATTTGGGTACTTAGGCTATGTGATTCTATTTGGAGGCCTTCAGTCTGCAGACAAAAAGAAAGTAGGCGTAATCGCAGTCTTATTTTTGTTTTCAGCCATGTTCTGGTCAGGATTTGAGCAGGCAGGTTCTACGTTGAATTTATTTGCTGAGCGCTTCACTGACCGAACCATCTTGGGCTGGGATATTCCAACTGGTTATTTCCAATCGATCAATTCCTTGTTTATTATCATTTTCGCTCCGTTTTTTGCGGCACTTTGGGTGTGGTTAGGTAGAAAAAATCTTGAACCAAGTTCTCCTCTCAAATTCACCTTTGGATTGCTGCTTCTAGGATTGGGCTTTTTTGTAATGTATTTCGCTACAAAAATTGCAGCTTCAGGCGAACTCGCTGCACCAAGCTGGTTAATCATTACCTATTTGCTTCACACCTTCGGAGAATTGAGTTTATCGCCTGTAGGCCTTTCTTTGGTGACTAAATTGGCACCAAAAGGATATGGTGGCCAAATGATGGGTATCTGGTTCCTTTCCGTGGCATTGGGCAATTTATTTGCAGGTTTGATTGCTGGTGAAGCAAGCGGTGGTTCTGAGGAAGGCTTGGCTGCTATGCCAGATCAATTTATGATGATTGTATATACTGTGATTGGTTCTGCTGCAGTTCTCTTCTTGCTGAAGCCAATCCTTCGAAAAATGATGGGAGAGGTGCACTAACCTTCTACTTAAATTTGTATGAAAACACCTGCTTGATACTCCAAGCAGGTGTTTTTTTTTGATCCATGACTGAATTGAAATTCAGATTAAAAACTAGGCCAGGAGAGAACTGGATTTTTTAGACTAGTCTGTTAGAAATTCCTTTAAAACGGTTAATGATTTCGGGGTAAAGCTTTGAATCTATTTCTGATCAATACTCCAGCTAAACAATCTAGGAGGTAGAAAATAATCCTAAGCTGAAGGGAACATTTAATCATTATGAGGTCCTTGAAATAAAAGTAATTGTCCACTCATAAGCATCCTTGTAAAACCTGTCTATCAAGTAATTCTAAAGCGTACAAGGTTTGGAATATCAACTCCTCCCACAATTTTTTGAATGGCTTGCTTAATCAAAAAGAAAGAGGCTGTCCTTTCGAACAGCCTCTTTTCAAATAAGATTTAACTTACTCTTAGTTCAAGAATTCGTCAAAGGTTAAGCTTACAAAGTACATCGTACCTACGGTTGGGTTACCCCAAGCTTGTCTGTAACCAGTCTTGTTGAACAAGTTGGAACCACCTACTTTGATGATTGATTTCAAAGATTTCAACTTGTAGCTCATCTGTGCATCGAAAGTACCAAATGCAGGCATTACTGAAAGCTGCTGGGTAGACACGGTAGGAGCTACGAAGGAAGACTGCCAAGCAAACTCACCCTGCCATCTGTAAGCAACAGCAAAACCAAGATTCTTCACTACTTCTCTGTTGGCAAAGTTTACTACATAACGGTATTCAGGAGTGTTGAAAGAAGGCTGGAAACCTGATTCAGCCAATTCATCCAAATTGCTAAGTGTGTTGTAAGACACGTTACCTCCGATTGAGTAGTTTTTAGGCAATTTGTAATCTGCTCCTAAAGCCCATCCCCAAGATCTGATTACTTCAGTTCTGTTAACTGGCATAGAGTAAACGTTTCTTGTGTTTGCAGACAACAAGTTCAAACCAAGAGCAGAAGCAGGGCTTTGTGGATTGTAGTTTCTATCCTGAATCAATACCTGACCTCCAATGAAATTTTGGAATTGATTGAAGTAAACATAAGAGTCAATCAACAATCTGTTTGCGAATAGGCCTTTGTAACCGATTTCGTAAGACTTAACAATTTCAGGTTTGAAGGTAGTTGGCTGGTATTTCACCAATTTGTCCTTGTTCGCATTTGCAGCATTAGCAGGAACCAATTGAGCAGCAATCTGAGGAACGATCGTAGGAACCAATGCTGCGATTGCAGCAGGTGCATTTTGAGGCAAAATTTGTCCCGCCTGTACTTGCGCTGTTACGATGGCAGTAGCTTGCTGAATTGCCAATTGAGTAGCCTGCTGAATACTTGCCTGATATACTGGAGAGGTTGGCTGTGTATCTGCTAAAACAGCACCACCAAATTGTGTCACAGTAGCGAGCGAATAAATTGGATTTCCAGAGAAATTGTAGCGATCTCTAAATAGTGGCAAACCACCAATCAAGCGAGCCTGAGGAGTCACCAAATCAATGTATTGATCCTGTGTAGTTGGGATACGGAAACCTGTCTGGTAGGATGCTCTGAAGTTGTGATTACCTGCAGAATATACACCAGAAACTCTCGGAGACCATTGTCCTTCGAAGTTTTCGTTCTTGTCATAACGAACAGAGGCAGTCAACTTAAACTTGTCATTGAACAATCTCTTCGAACCTTGAGCATATCCACCGTATTCTTTAATGGAAAACTCATCACCATTTTCGTCGGTAGCAAACAAGGTCTTTTCAGAGTTCAATTGGTAGATTCTGTAGTTAGCACCAATCACAAAATCAGCCCATTTGATATCAGCAAACTGATAAGAACCTTCGAAGTGGTACAGATTTGTTTTATCTACGAATTGAGCTCCAACACCACTGGCATTTCCAGGAATTGGTCTTGAAACCACAGCATTTTTAGCTGCTTCGAAAGCTGGTGTACCTGGAACCAAACGACCTTGATCAGCGAACGCTCTAGCTGCACCATGAGCTGTAGCATCATTAGCACCTTGTAATTTGGCTTGAGCGAAAGCTCCTACGTACTGAGGAAACCAGGTAGTACTTGGCTTCCAAGCTTCGTTGATTCCTTGGGCAGCAATACCAACTGCAAATGCATCACCTGAACGCTCCTGAGTCGTGTAAGCTCTCAAAAACCAGTTGGTGCCTTTCAATTCAGCTTTGTACTGACCCATGTTGAAGTTGGCGATGGAATAACGGTCGGCGCCTGTATAAACAGTAGTACCGAAACCATAATTTCCTTGAAGAATTGCTTCAACTCTGTCGGTAATTCTCCAATGCAATGCTGCATTCAACTTCAAAGATTTGGTTCCATAATCAGCCAAATCAGATTCTCTATAACCTGTACGAGAAACGAACGTCTGTGGAATTACACCTAAAGCTGCATTTGGAAGAACTCCTGCAGTAACCATTTGCTGAGCAATGCTGAACATGTTTACATTGGTTTCATCACCATAAATGTTGACACCATTGTATGCCGGATTTGTAGCAAGAGAACCTGTTGCAATTGTAGAACCATTCAACAAGGACTGATCTCTGAAATCATTTGCCTGCCAGTCATCTGCTCTCAAGTAAGACATGTTTACTTTGAAGGCAACCTTATCGCTAAATGCTTTAGCATATCTGGCGCTGAAATCATAGAACCCAGTGCTTGGATTGGTTCTACTGGTTTCGTTCATGATACCAGTTCTGACATTCGCAGAAAGACCCTGATACTGGAACGGATTCTTAGAAGTCATTAAGAGAATACCGTTGATCGCGTTTGGACCATATAAGGCAGAAGATGCACCTGGAAGCAATTCAACGCTTTCTAGGTCAAGCTCAGAAATACCCACAATGTTACCCACTGAGAAGTTTAGACCTGGAGCTTGGTTATCCATCCCGTCGATCATTTGTACCGTTCTCACGTTACCATTGGCATTGAATCCTCTTGTGTTGAACGACTTAAATGTCAATGACTGGGTGCTCATTTCTACACCTTTCATATTATTCAAGGCATCGTAGAAACTTGCCTGAGGTACCTCACGGATGGCGATGATATCCATCTTTTCTACAGATACAGGAGATTTCATGATGCTTTCTTCCACACGAGAAGCTGAGATCACGACTTCCTGACCCATAATTGAAGATTCATCAAGTTCAACGGATAGATTTGACATACCGCCTGTCACTTCCACTTCTTTAGAATTGAATCCTACCATGGAAAACACCAAGGTGAAGGGAGGTGCTTGATTAACATTGAGAGTGAATTTACCTGAAAGGTCAGTGATGGTTCCAATCACTTTTCCTTTAACGATAATATTTACCCCAACCAACGTTTCCTTGGTACCTGCATCAGTTACCGTACCGGAGATGGTGGTCTGTGCCAATGCCATGGTAGTTCCCAAGGAAACTAGCAGCGCAAATGACAACACTGAGCCCCAGATTTTTCTGGTAAAATTTTTCATAGGCTATTTTGTAAATTGTTTGGATGATTAATGAATCGGATAGATTTCGACTCAATTATTCGAAATTTATGTTAAAAAGATAATTTTCTATGGCTTGTTTGTAAAAAATGTATGCCATGTAAATTTTCAATAATTGCCTCAATTTGGAAACTGAGATGGTTTTTTGAGATAAATTAAAAAAAATGAATAACTATTAGCGAAAGCTTAGTTCAGTGGACTTTTCCTTAAAAATTTAGCAAAATCAGATTTGATGAATAATTTTAAAAAAACAAAAAAGCCCGAATAAATCCGGGCTAATTTTGATTCAAAGGCTACTTTTTATTTAGAATTTTTCTTGTTCTCTTCATTTACATGTTTGACCATTCGATCACAGAGATCCTTCATTTCCTCAGCCATGTATTCATCTCCTGTGCTATTCAAAATAGTCTGAGCCATACCCCCAATGATGTCGATGTAAAATCGCTTCATTTCTGCCACGGACATGTCTTCTGTCCAAAGGTCAATTCTCAAAGTGGAATGATTCAGGTTGTCCCAAACATTCAAACTGATGCTTTTGGAAGATTCCAATCCTTCAGCCTCTTTGTCTGAGGCATCCCAAAGGATTGATTTAGGAAGGTTATTTCCATCCAGTTCTACCTGGAATTTGATTTCTGACTTTTTCATTTAGTGGAATTTTATCGGGAAACTGGTTTTTGTCTTTTCGGGTTCCCTGTCGCAAAATTAATCGAATTTCATTTCAGGGACTTCCCCTTCGATGATCAGTTTACCCGCTGTTTTAGCTTTGATTTCTTCTACACTAATTCCTGGCGCCCGTTCTTTGAGGATAAATCCACCTTCATCAGTCGCTATTTCCAAAACAGCCAAGTCGGATACAATTTTCTTTACACATCTGATTCCGGTGATTGGAAGGCTGCAAGTAGGCAAGAGCTTAGATTGCCCGTCTTTGGAGCAGTGTTGCATAGCGACGATGATGTTTTTAGCAGATGCTACCAAATCCATGGCACCGCCCATTCCTTTTACCATTTTACCGGGGATCTTCCAGTTGGCAATGTCACCATTTTCCGACACTTCCATGGCTCCCAAAATTGTCAAATGGACATGTCCACCTCTGATCATGGCAAAAGATTCAGCGGAGTTAAACAATGCCGAACCAGGCACCATCGTAATAGTTTGCTTGCCTGCATTGATCAAATCGGGATCGACTTGATCTTCGCTAGGGAAGGGGCCAATTCCCAAAAGTCCATTTTCAGACTGAAGAACTACGTCTAAGTCGGAGGGAATGTAATTGGCAACTAGGGTAGGGATGCCTATGCCTAGATTTATGTATTGCCCATTTTTCACCTCTTTGGCGATTCTTTGAGCGATTTGTTCTTTGGTTAGCATTTGGGTTGTTCTAAGATTTAAGACAAAAGACTTAATACATAAGAAAAAATGAGACCTCCAGTTATTTGGAAATGGTCCGCTGTTCGATTCGCTTTTCGTAATCTTTACCTTGGAAGATTCGCTGTACGTAAATTCCCGGTGTGTGAATCTGATTGGGGTCAAGTTCCCCTGCCGGTACCAATTCTTCTACTTCAGCAATGGTGATTTTTCCGGCAGCAGCCATCATGGGATTGAAATTTCTGGCTGTGCCACGGAAAATCAAATTGCCTGCCGTATCTCCTTTCCAAGCTTTGACCAATGAAAAATCAGACCGAAGCCAACGTTCCATTAGGTACAGTTTTCCTTCAAATTCACGGACTTCTTTCCCTTCAGCTACTTCGGTACCTACACCTGCAGGCGTAAAAAAGGCTGGGATTCCAGCTCCTCCTGCTCTTACTCTTTCGGCCAATGTGCCTTGCGGTATTAGCTCAACTTCCAACTCTCCGCTGAGCAGCTGTCGTTCAAATTCTGCATTTTCACCGACGTAGCTGGAAATCATCTTCTTCACCATTCGTCTTTTCAGAAGAAGGCCAATTCCAAAATCATCAACCCCGGCATTGTTTGAAACAATGGTGAGGTTCTTTATCTCTCTTTCTAAAAGAGCAGAGATGCAGTTTTCTGGAATTCCGCTCAATCCAAAGCCTCCCATCATCAGGAAAGCTCCACTGGGGATGTCAGCTACTGCTTCCCGAGCGTCTTTGACAGTTTTCGTAATCATGTATTTGGGTTTATAGTATCGATTTGGCCAGTTTTTGGTCTTGAACCAATTGGTTTTTCAAAGCTTCCAAACTTTCAAATTTCTTCTCTTCACGGATAAACTCTCTGAAATAAACGGTCACCAGTTTATTGTAAAGATCACCCTGAAAATCAAACAAATGGGCTTCGACTGTCTTTCGAGTTCCATCCACTGTAGGCCGATTGCCGATATTCAGCATGGCTTTGTAAAGGACTCCTTCGACTTTGACCTCTACGGCATAAACGCCATCGTGAGGGATAAGTTTGTAATCGTTTGGAATATGGATGTTGGCTGTAGGGAATCCAATAGAGCGACCAATCTGTTGACCTTTGACTACGAGTCCATTCAATTCGTAAGGCCTGCCGAGGTAGTTGGTAGCAGTTCGGATATCGCCGCTTTCTAATGCTTTCCGGATTTTGGTGCTGGACACACCGATTTCTTCGACATCCTGCCGAGAGATTTCCTCCAGCTCAAAGCCAAATTCTGAGCTGTGCTCTTGAAGGTAGTCAAAGCTGCCTTCTCTGTTTTTCCCAAAGCGATGGTCATAGCCAATCACCAATTTCTTTGTATGGATTTTTTCCAACAGGACCTTTCGGATAAATTGCTCCGAGGTCAATTGAGAAAATTCTTGGGTAAAAGGAATGGTCACCAAGTGATCGATTCCAAATTGTCGGAGGAGGTTAGCCTTTTCTTCGAAAGTGGAAAGAAGTCGAAGATGATGCTCGGTCGGATAAAGAACCAATCGAGGGTGTGGCCAAAAAGTGATCAATACTGTTTCTCCTTGAATGGATCTGGCAATTTCTCGGATCCGCTGAATTATTTTTTGATGACCTAGATGAACTCCATCAAAGGTCCCTGAAGTGACTACCGCATTGGGTACTGGGAGAAAATCCTCCAATCCTTCATATATTCTCATGAGGTCGATTTTTAATCTCTTCAACAAGGGAGAGAAGTTCCCTTGCCTCTTCCAACCTGTAATTTCCTATTCTTGTTCTGCAGAGCTTTTTTAAGTAAGCTCCAACACCCAAGATTTCACCCATGTCTCGAGCTAAACTCCGAATGTATGTGCCTTTGGAGCAGGAAATCCTAAAATCAACTTCATTTCCTTCAAATCGGGTGATTTCAAATTCACGGACTTCCACTGGTCTCGCTTCCATTTTTACTTCTTTTCCAGCTCTAGCGGATTCATAGACGCGCTTACCATCTACTTTTATGGCTGAGTGCATGGGTGGAACCTGCAGAATATTCCCTTTAAGTTTTCCGGCAGCCTCGATTACTTGGTTTACTGAAATAAAAGAGGGGTCTGCTACTGGGATGACAGGCTTTTCCAGATCGAAAGACTCGGTAGTAGCTCCAATTACAAACGTTCCAGTGTATTCCTTTTCCTGACCCATAAAAGTCTCGATCTGCTTGGTCATTTTGCCTGCACACACGATCAACAGACCGGTGGCTAAAGGATCTAAAGTGCCAGCATGACCTACTTTTTTTATTTTAAGGGCATTACGCACTTTTTTGACCACATCAAATGAGGTCCATTCCAGAGGTTTGTCGATTAGGAAAACTTCTCCGTAAGCTTCTTGCTGCATGTTTGGTGGGTGTGCTTTTCCAAGAAAAGCGATTGAAATCAGTTCTTTTCTGATTTTGCGAAAATGGCGTAAAATTCAAAAATAAAGCCTGCCAACGTCACAATTGGACCTATGGTCAATCCCAGAACACCATTTCCATGAGGCTCACCGTCCATTCCAATCAAGATAAATCCAAGTACAATAAGCGCCATTCCGATCAACATGAGTCGGTAGTTTTTCTTGGAAAAGGGAAAAGAAGTATTGCTCATCGTTTAGTAAAGTTCGTCCAAAGACATGTTTAAATATTTATTCACAGCGCGCAAAGTACTCAATACCGAAAGAATTCCTCCAATCAAAATCAAGACTCCAAATAGAATTAACATTAATTCAAGGTTTTGAAGCATGGCAAAACCTTCGATGTTGGCTTGGGTGTACTGGATCAAAGCGTATAGGATCCCTGATGCGATCATTCCTGCCAGCATTCCAAAGAAGAACGCTCTCACCAAGAATGGTTTTCTGATAAAACCTCTGGTCGCACCAACCAATTGCATGGATCTAATCAAAAAGCGCTGTGAAAATAGGGCAATCCGAATGGTATTATTGATCAGCATGATCACTGTAATGATCAAAATCAAAATAAATCCCCCCATCACTAAGCTCACTTTCAATAAGTTTTTATTGATGGAATCCACCAAATCAGTCATGTAAGATACCTCAAATACTCCCGGAATGTCCTGAAGTTCTTTAGCGATTACATCAATCTGCTCCGAGCTTTGATATTCATCTGATACAGAAAATACAAAGCTGTCTCTCAACGGATTGTCTTCCAGAAATTTGGTAAAATCTTCTCCTGTATTTTGGACAAAAGTGGCAGCAGCCTCTTCGTCTGAAATAAATCTCAAGGAGGAACTATCCGATTTGACCAGAACAAAAGGTCTTGAAGAAAGGTCTTTTTTTAGGGAAGCTAACTGATCTTCAGGGAGATCCTTTTCTAAAAAAACCTGTATTTCAATGTTTTCTCTGATCATCTTGGTCAGAGACTGAGCTTGGATCAGGATGATTCCAAACAAACCCACGATAAAAAGTGAAAGTGTGGTGCTAAAAAGCACACTCCCAAATTTGAAATAGCCTAGTGTTTTTTTCTTTCGTGCAGGACTTGCCATGGATTACAAAATTCAATTCAAAATTAGGAAAGCATATGGGATTTACCCAATCGATGTGCCAGAAAGGATAGGAATGACTTTTTCACCCGAAATTCCCCAAATCTGATCACCTCCTTTTGGTTCCACTAAAGCCAAACCCGTAAAATTTCCAAAGCTTGGTAAAATCAAGATAGATTCGGACAAATAAAAACAAGGAATTCTGACGGATTGCCTCGCTTTTCCCCTCAGTAACACTCCTGGGTGCAGGTGACCACAGATATTTAACATGCCATCTAAAACCTTTTCAAGAGGTTCGTGGGAAAGAGCGAATGATTCAATTACCAAAGGTTCTTGATGGATTTTTAAAACCGATTGTCGATAAACCGAAGGATGAAGGATATCATGATTTCCTTTTACAAGGTGAAATTGAGTCTTTGGAAAAGTTTGCAAAAAGGAATTCAGGACTTCCCATTGTTCATTCCAGACACTGTGGAAGAGATCGCCCAGAAAGTAGGTATCCTTGGGTTGAATCTCTTCGTGAAGTTCCTTCAGGGTTTTGAAGTCGGCGTCATGAATAGGTTCGGGAATGGGGATGCCTGACTTCCGAAAATGTGCTGCTTTTCCAAAATGCAAGTCGGCTATCAGGAGAATTTCTAATTCCTTGATCCATAACACTTTTTTAGCCAATAGCTCCAGTGAAAAGCCCTTAAAAGGCACGGTGACGCTCATTTTTACAAACTACTTACTATATCTAAGCCAAAAACAATTTCAAAGCTATTCGTATTTAAGCATATCAAACCGATGTTTTTATGAAAATGCGACAATTTACTTCACTGCTTATCTTTCTAGTAATTGCCATTCCTGCTGTTTCTTTAGCACAAACTGAAAGTGCAATTTTAGGGGTGTGGTACAACACCGAAAAAACAGCCCAAGTGGAAATTCAAAAAAAAGGATCTGAGTTTATCGGAAAAATAGTTTGGCTAAAAGACCCCAATCCACAGGGAAAGCCAGCCACAGACAAGGAAAATTCGGATCCCAAACTGAAAACAAGACCTTTGTTAGGCTTGCCTCTTCTCACAGGGCTTAAGTATTCTTCAGGGATTTGGAAAGGAGGGGAAATCTATGACCCACAATCTGGCAAGACCTATTCTTGCGAACTCAAACTCAAATCGCCTGAAATTTTGGAGGTCAAAGGGTACCTCGGATTTTCTTTTGTAGGTCGAACAGTTGAATGGACCAAAGTGAAAAAGTAATTAAAAAAGGCCTGTAGGATAATTCTTCAGGCCTTTTTACTGATAGCCTTATTCTTAATATTCCAGGTAAAAAGACTTGAGAATGTATGCTAACTGCTCAAACTCGATGAGAAAAGCATCGTGTCCAGCCGTAGAATCGATTTCCTTATAGGTTCCTCTTTTTACTTTTTGACTGATAAATTGAGATTCCTGTGGAAGGAACAGGATGTCTGAGTTTACTCCAATGGCCAACACGCGGGCTTCAATCTGTGCTAAAGCAGCTTCTACGCCTCCTCTGTTTCTACCCAAATCATGGCTATCCATGGCTTTGGTCAAGGTCCAATAGGAGAGTGCATTGAAGCGGTTGGCCAGTTTTTGACCTTGGTATCTGAGATAGGATGATGATCTAAATCCATCTAGTTTTTCTTCTTGATCACTTTGCTTGATTCTCAAATCAGCTGGAGATCTGTAGCTGAGCATGGCGATGGCACGAGCAGTTTCCAGTCCTTTTTTGCCGGCATTCTCATCTCGATTACCCCAAGTACAGTCAGACTCAATGGCCATTCGCTGGGTTTCGTTGAATCCGATTACCCAAGGAGAGGTTTTGGCTGTAGATGCCAAAATCACGGCATTTTTCAGTTTTTGACCTAAAGTCACTGCCCACTCCAGTGCAACTTGCCCACCTAGTGAACCTCCGATCAGCGTATGGATTTTCTCTAACTCCAGATGAATTCGCAGGGCTTCCAGACTTGCAGCTAAGTCCCTTGGCGTTACTTGGGGAAAGTCATAGAAATAAGCTTCTCCTGTTTCGGGATTGATGCTGAATGGATTTGATGAGCCATAATTGCTTCCCAGAAGATTGGCGCAGATGATGAAATGATTTCCCGGATCAAAGAATTTATCTTCTCCGATCAGTCCACTCCACCATTCTGCAGCTTTTGAATCTCCTGTCAGAGCATGGACCACCCAGATGACATTGGATTTTTCCGGATTGAGCTGACCATAGGTAGTGTAGGCGAGATGAAATTGAGAAAGAATTTCACCTGATTCTAAGGTTAGAGGCTCTTGGGAATGGAAAATTTCCTGCGTCATAGTCAAGTCTGCGAATTCGCTGATAAGGTTCATTGGGGTAATTAGGAGTAATTAGATTTGGTCAAATGCCTGCTGCAAATCAGCCTTGATATCTTCGATGTGTTCGATGCCAAGGGATAATCGAAGCAGGGTAGGAGTCACACCAGCAGCTTTTTGTTCCTCATCGGTGAGTTGCTGATGCGTTGTAGCAGAGGGCTGAATAATCAGCGTCTTGGCATCTCCTACATTCGCTAAGTGAGAAATCAACTGGAGGTTATTGATGAATTGAGAAGTGGATGCTTTATCGCCTTTGATCTCAAAACTCAGCACTCCTCCAAAACCATGTTTAAGGTATTTTTTGGCAGCCTCGTGATAAGGTGAAGAGATAAGTCCAGGGTAATTTACTTTGGAGACCTTTGGATGAGCTTCCAGCCATTTGGCAATTTCCAAAGCATTGTCCACCGTACGTTGCACTCGAAGGGAAAGTGTCTCGATGCCTTGAAGTAAGAGGAACGAGTTAAATGGGCTAATAGCAGGTCCCAGATCCCGTAGACCTTCTACCCGTGTGCGGATGGCAAAAGCAATATTGGGAAGTCCTAAGGGATTATTTTCTCCGAAAACCTCCCAGAAATTCAAGCCATGGTAACCCTCAGATGGCTCTGAGAATTGTGGAAATTTCCCATTACCCCAGTTGAAATTTCCTCCATCTATGATAATTCCACCTATGGAAGTGCCGTGACCACCGATCCATTTGGTCGCGGATGCTGTCACAATATTTGCTCCATGAGCGATAGGCTGGCAAAGGAATCCACCCGCACCAAAGGTATTATCTACCACCAAGGGTATTCCATGCTTTTTGGCTAGTGCAGCTACCGATTCAAAATCAGGAATGTTAAACTCCGGATTTCCGATTGTTTCCAGATAGATGGCTTTGGTTTTATCATCAATCAGTTTCTCCAAATCTTCTGCTTTGTCACTTTTGGCAAATCGAGCATCAATCCCTAGCCGCTTAAATGCCACCTTAAACTGATTGTAAGTTCCGCCATACAAGTAAGGAGAGGAGACGAAATTTTCCCCTGCCTGAAGAATGTTGTGCAAGGCCAATAGTTGGGATGCTTGTCCTGAACTGGTAGCTACTGCAGCCACACCGCCTTCTAAGGCAGCAAGTCTTTTTTCAAAAACATCCGTAGTCGGATTCATGATCCGGGTGTAGATGTTTCCAAATTCTTTTAATCCAAACAGATTGGCACCATGCTCGGCAGAGTTGAAAACGTACGATGTGGTCTGATAAATCGGTACAGCCCGCGAATTAGTTGCAGGGTCAGGAGCTTGTCCGGCATGTAGCTGAAGAGTTTCAAAACGATAGTTTGCTGACATAAAATTGAGGTTTAAAGGGTTAAGAATTTATTAGAAAAGAAAGGTTTTGTTAAATCCTGGAAAACATGAAAAGAACATAGAACCAGAGTGATTCAATCTGTCCGATGATACTGAAGATTTTGATTTTTTGGCTTGAAGCCTAAGAAATTGGAGGAAGTAAAGATGCCTATTCATCACACGAGGAATTTATAGTTCCAAATGAGACCCTCTCATTTGGCAGGAATTGGCACCTTGGATTTTCCAGGTTGCCAGAGGGTCTTAGAGCCTGTCTCTCGCCTCTTCTTTATAAATCCTCACACTGGAAAAAAGTGAAAGGAAGCTGCAAATAAAAGCCCCTATTTTTGAAAATCAAATAATAGGGGCTTAAAATCTTTTTTGAATTTTTCAGAATTGATCGTCTGAATACCTGAAGACAGGATGAATGTTGTCAAAATCTGGTTTAATCGTAGTTAATTCCTTCACTAATCCATTATCCAAGCCATATACCCAACCATGAATTTCAGGTGATTGCCGGTCTTTCCATGCTTTTTGAATAATTGAAGTCTTCAGTAAATCTTGGCATTGCTCTAGGACATTTAACTCCACAAGACGGTTGACGCGGGCTTTATGGTCTGGAATTGAATCGATCTCTGATTCATAGGTTTTATATACCTCTTTGATATTTCGCAGCCACTTGTTGATCAAACCAAAGCTTTGATGACCCAATGCAGCTTCCACACCACCACAGCCATAATGCCCGCAAACAATGATATGCTCTACCTTAAGCACTTCCACCGCGTACTGTAAGACTGAAAGCAGATTCAAATCAGTATGCACCACCATATTTGCAATATTCCGGTGGACGAAAACTTCACCGGGATCGGTACCCGTGATTTCATTCGCAGGAACACGGCTGTCTGAGCAGCCTATCCAAAGGAATTTCGGTCGCTGTTGATGGGCTAGACGGTTGAAAAAGTCCTTATCTACTTGAAGCTTCTCTTCAGACCAAGCTTTGTTTTGTAATAGTAGTTTCTCGTATGGGTTCATTGGACTTCTCTTAAGTGATAGGTGTATCCTTCTATGGTGATGGTAATATTTTTGGAATGTGCTGAAGCAATGAAATCATTCAAAACCTCTTGAATATCATGATCGATAAATACCGCTTTGGAAGCATTCAAAATCACATTACTTCCTTCAGGTATTTGAGTCAATTCCTTCATCAATGGCGCTTTATTGAGAAAAGAAACATCTTTTTGAAGCTTGACCAAGTAGTTGCCGTTCAATTCAGTGACAGTGACGGATCGCTGAAAATTGGTTTTCATTACAAAAAACAACCCAACCACCATTCCAATTCCAATTCCTACCAACAAGTCTGTCAATAGAATGGCAATTACTGTGAAAATAAATGGTAAAAACTGATTCCATCCTTTTTCAAATTCATGAATAAAAATCGAAGGTTTGGCAAGTTTATAGCCTACCATAAAGAGCACAGCCGCAAGGCAACTCAGAGGAATTTGGTTCAAAAATCCTGGAATACTCAACACTAAAACCATTAAAAGTACACCATGAAAAATCGCGGAAAGCTTCGTCCGCGCTCCTGAGGCAATATTGGCGGATGTTCTCACGATCACAGCTGTCACCGGTAGTCCACCGATCAATCCCGAAATTGTATTGCCAATTCCTTGAGCGACCAATTCTTTGCTGGAAGGTGTGATCCGCTTGTATGGATCCATTTTGTCGCCTGCTTCTATGGATAGCAAAGTTTCAATGCTTCCAATCACAGCCAATGTCACGGCCACAATCCAAAAAGCTGAATCGGCAATCAACCCAAAGTCGGGAAAAGTGAGAAGTGAAGGAAGTTGACTCAAACTGGTTAAAGAAGGAATTGAGACCAAATGCTCATCCTTCAATAGCCACTCAGGCTGAACCTTAGCGTATAAACTATTCAATAAAATTCCAGATAAAACAGCCCATAATGCTCCCGGTACTGCTCCGAGCAGTTTGTGATTTTTGACCTGAGGTCTTTCAAAAAATATCAAAATGGCTAAAGCGATCAATACAATTGGAATAGCTCCAGGACTAAAAAAACGAAAGGCATAATAAATTTCTGTAAAGGAATTATGCTTATCCATCTGCTGAAAGGCAAAGTCACCTATGTAGTCTTTGTCATAGCCTAGCGCATGTGGAATCTGCTTCAAAATCAAGATCAATCCAATGGCTGTAAGCATTCCCTTGATGACTGAATGAGGAAAATAGTATCCCAAAACTCCAGCCTTGGCAAAACCTAAAATCAATTGAATCAAGCCTGCCGCCACCAACGATCCCAGAAAAAGCTCAAATGTTCCCAGACTGGAAATTGAATCCAAAACGATGACAGTCAAACCCGCGGCAGGCCCACTTACCGATACATGAGACTTGGAAAAAGCACCAACTATAATTCCTCCGATAATGCCTGCTAGTAATCCTGATATGGGAGGTGCTCCACTAGCGATGGCAATTCCTAAACAAAGGGGAAGTGCTACCAAAAAGACCACCAAACTGGCCTTGAGATCATATCGAAGGTTTTCACCCAAAAGGCTTTTCATAGAAGTTTACTCAAGCTCTAAAGTTTTATTATAAAAACATTTTAAGATAAAGGTAAAATTCACAAATGAAAATTAAGATTTCTGCCTTTAGCTAAATAGCTCTAGTTATTTGAGTAATTCTTGAAATGCCCGATCTATTTTCTTGAAATCAAAGTCAGAAAGCTGGGTCGCCATTTTTGATTTTATTTCTGATAGACAAAGGTTTCCAATACTTCCTTCATGGGAATGATTGACTTGACTCTGATCGGGTGCAAATTGACCAGCCTCTATATCCAAGCCCACTTTTTTGTAAGCATCACGGAAAGGCACACCTTGTAGTACGAGGTCATTCACCACTTCGACTGAAAAGAGATGCTTGTAAAATGAATCTTGAAGGATGTTTTGCTTCACTTTGATTTCTTTAAGCATAAAGGTGCTCATGCTCAGACAGGACTTCAACGTATCAAAAGCAGGGAAAATCTCCTCCTTCAGCAGCTGCATATCCCGATGGTAACCTGTACTCATGTTTGTCAAAAGAAAGCTCACAGCAGTCGGCACCGCCTGTATCTGATTGGTTTTTGCCCGGATCAGTTCAAAAACATCCGGGTTTTTCTTGTGGGGCATAATGCTGCTTCCTGTAGTCAGATTGTCAGGAAAAGTAATGAACGCAAAATGCTGATTCATGAAAAGGCAGACATCGGTCGCTAGTTTATTGAGCGTTCCTGCGATTCCTGCCAAGGCAAACGCGATCATTCGCTCGGTTTTTCCACGGCTGTTTTGTGCGTTGATCACATTGTGATGCAGATCTGCAAATCCCAACAGTTCGGTGGTCATGGTTCGATCCAATGGAAAACTTGATCCATAGCCCGCAGCAGAACCCAACGGGTTTTTATTGCTCAGGTCAAATGCTGCCTTCAGCATTCCTAGATCTTCCGTGAGACCTTCCGCAAATGATCCAAACCAAAGCCCAAAGGAGGAAGGCATGGCCAATTGGGTATGGGTATAGCCCGGCATCAGGTCGTTTTTATGCTTTTCTGCCAAGGAAATCAGCAAGTCAAAAAGTGTCTGAGTTTCTTCAAGAATCTCCCGAATGGCAGCACGGTAATATAGCTTTAGGTCTACCAAAACCTGATCATTTCTACTCCGGCCGCTATGAAGCTTTTTTCCTACTTCTCCATATCGCTCGGTCAATAAAAATTCTACTTGTGAATGAACATCTTCCACACCCGGAGCGATCTGAAACTGACCCTTTTCGATTTCGAAATAGATTTCTTTCAATCCTTTCTGGAGAATATGATTGTCCTCTTGAGTCAACAGACCGATTTTGGCAAGCATATGCGCATGAGCCATTGATCCGAGAACATCAAACGGTGCGAGAAGAATATCAAATTCCGGATCACGACCGATGGTAAATTGTTCGACTTCTTTTTTGCTATCGGTAGCTTTTTGCCAGATTTTCATGATTCAAAGGTTAGCTGAGTGCTGCGTAGTGATTGATAATGGAGATATAACCTTGGATACCGGATTTAATTTCTTCCAGGTAAATGTATTCGTCTGCGGTATGTGAACGGGCTGAGTCTCCTGGGCCGATTTTGACCGAAGGGTAGGGAATCAGGGCCTGATCGGAAAGGGTAGGGCTACCAAACGTCTCCAAGTCCAAAGCATCCGCCACGCGATACATCAAGTGATCATTGGGTAAATGCGAAGACTGAAGTCGAAGGGAGCGTGGTGTTAATTCAGCTTTGAGAATATCCCGCAGTTCTTCCAATGCTTCTTCCAACGAATAAGCATCGGTTACTCTGACGTCCAACACATATTCGCAAAGGTCAGGAACTACGTTGTGCTGCTGCCCGGCTTTAATCACCGTACAAGTGACTTTGGTACGACCGAGAAATGGGGAGGTTTTGCTGAATTGGAAGTTTCGGATTTCTTCCAAATCCTCCAAAGCCAGATAGATGGCATTGATTCCTTCTTCTCTTGCGGCGTGACCTGCTTTGCCGTGAATTTTGGCATCGACGACAAGTAATCCTTTTTCTGCAACTGCCAATCGCATCTGCGTAGGTTCTCCAACAATGGCCAATTCAGCTTCGGGAAGCTGAGAAATGAGGGAAGCAATACCGTTTTGACCGGAGATTTCTTCTTCCGCAGAAGCTATCATCAACAAGTTGAAGGGTAGGTCTTTTCCTATAAAATGGCAAAAGGTAGCCAAGAGCGACACCAACGGGCCACCAGCGTCATTTGACCCGAGGCCAAAAAGCTTCCCGTCTTCTACGATCGGGATAAAGGGATCTTTGGTATAGCCAGAATTCGGCTTGACGGTGTCGTGGTGGGAATTAAGCCAAACTGTTGGTAAAACAGGATTGTATTCAGATGCAAAAGCCCAAACGTTGTTTCCGCTACGATGGGTTTCTACTCCTTTTTCCTTTAAAAACTGCTCGATGAGATCACCGGTTTCTTTTTCTTCTTTGGAAAAGGAAGAAGTGGAAATCAACTTTTCCAGAAGATCTACCGCATCATCAAACAATCTTTTCAAATCTTCCATCAGTACAAATCGTATCGTTGACGCTCGATGATGGTTCCGGATTTTTTTCCTTTGGCAGCCAAAAGGAGATTTTCAGCTTTTCCAATCCACACATGATGTACCCCTTTTTTCAAGGCCTCAAAGGCATTGTCCAGTTTGGGAATCATTCCGGAATGAATCACATTTTCCTTTCTCAATTCGGCATAAATATCCTCATTGATCAGTGGGATGATTGAATTTTCGTTTTTCTCATCAATCAATACCCCAGCTTTATTGAAGCAAAAGTAAAGGTTGACATGGTGATCTTTTGCCAGACTGGTAGCCAAAGCCGAGGCAATGGAATCTGCGTTAGTATTGAGTAATTGGCCTTTTTTGTCATGGGTAATGGCATTGACCACCGGTTGAAGTCCCGCACTGAGAAGGGTATCCACCAATTCGGTGTTGATCTCCTGAATATCTCCTACAAACCCATAATCAATCCCTTTGACCGGCCGCTTGATGGATCGGATCAGGTTGCCGTCCGCACCGGTCATCCCGATAGCATTCACTTTCAAGGCCTGAAGTTTGGCCACAATGTTCTTATTGATCAGACCAGCATAAACCATCGTTACGATGTCTAGGGTATCTTTGTCCGTAATTCGTCGACCATCTACCATTTCCGGCATTACGCCCATACTTTCTCCAAATCGGGAAGCCAACACACCTCCTCCATGAATGAGAATTTTATGCCCAGGAAACTTGGCGAAAAGGGCCAAGAACTCATCCAACTTCTCTGGGAAGTCGATGACGTTTCCGCCGATTTTGATAATAGAGATTTTCATGTGATCGTTAATGTTTTTTAATGGCCACATGGAATCTCGCATGTTGAACCTGAAATGTAAAGTTCATCATTTTTGTCATGCTCGATTTCATAGGTTTGGGAGTTTAAAAAAGAGTTAGCCGAGAATTTTGCTGAGTACTGCCTGTGCGGCGTAGATTCTGTTTTCAGCTTGCTTTTGTACCAAAGAGCGGGAACCGTCCAAGATTTCATCGGAGAGCTCGAGGTTTCTTCTCACCGGTAAGCAATGCATTACTTTAGCGTTAGATGCATTTTTGAAATGATCCTCTGTCAGCATCCAGCGGGAATCAGTGCATAGGATTTTCCCATACTCATTAAATGCCGACCAGTTTTTAACATACACAAAATCAGCATCCTGAAGGGCTTTGCTTTGATCGTATTCGATGGTAGCACCCGCGGTGAAAGATTCGTGGAGTTCATAGCCTTCGGGATGGGTGATCGTAAGGTCATGTCCCATTCCAAGTGACCATTCGGCAAAGCTGTTGGCCACGGCATGAGGAATAGATTTGATATGAGGCCCCCAGGTAAGAACTACTTTTGGTTTCTTTCTCCCAGCCAAATGCTCCTGAATGGTGATCTGGTCGGCTAAACTTTGCAAAGGATGTCGGGTAGCCGATTCCAAACTCACCACCGGAATCCCGCTGTATTTGATAAACTGACCAAAGATGAAGTCCGTCATATCTTCTTCTTTGTTGGTCAGAGAAGGAAATGCACGGATCGCTAAAATGTCAAAATAGGAACCCAAGACTCCTGCAGCATCTTTGATATGCTCCACTGTGCCTTTGTTCATGATGGCACCTTCCTGCATCTCTAGGGCCCAACCTTCCTTGTCCATGTTGAGCACCATGGCTTCCATGCCCAGATTTTGGGCAGCGATTTGAGTAGAAACTCGTGTTCTGAGAGAAGGATTGAGGAAAATACAACCGACACGCTTGCCTTGGCCTTTGGCTTGGTCAAGACGTGGATTGGCTTTATAGGCGAGAGCCAAATCGATCAATTCCTGACCTAGCTCTTTGGATTCAAATTGGGTGAAATACTTCATGTAGTGGGTAAAATTGGCTCCTAGAAACTCAATTGGCTAGAATTTCCTTCAGAGCGGTCAAGAACGAATTTAAATGATTCCATTCGACAGACAAAGGTGGGAGCAGACGTATTGTCTGTTTTCCGGCGGCCGAACCGGTGAACATGTGGTATTTTTTGACCAATTCATTGCGGACAGGACCCGCATCCCGATCTAGGTCAATCCCGATCATCAGACCTTTTCCCCGAACCTCGATGATTCCCGGAATCGTCTTCAATTCCTCGCTCAAACGATCACCCAACTCCAATGCTTTTGCCTGAAGATTTTCCTGCTCCAAAACCTCCAACACCGCCAATCCTGCCGCACAAGCCAAATGGTTTCCTCCAAAAGTGGTTCCTAACAAGCCATAGCTCGCTTTGAATTCCGGAGAAATCAACAAGCCCCCGATTGGGAAACCGTTGCCCATACCTTTGGCCATCGTGATGAGGTCAGGCATGATGCCATCTACCCACTGATGGGCAAAGAAACGACCCGTACGGCCATAGCCGGATTGCACCTCATCGAGGATTAATTTGGCTTCGTATTTCTTAGCCAAAGAGGAAATGCCACGGAGAAAATCTGGTTCGGGAACCTGAATTCCACCCACCCCTTGAATTCCTTCTATGATAATACCTGCGATGGTATTGGACTTCAGCGCTTCTTCTACCGCATCCAAATCACCCCAAGGAAGGATGTGAAAATCTTCTCTTGCATTGCAAGGAGCGACGATTTTTGGATTGTCTGTCAAAGCCACAGCACCGGAAGTTCGGCCATGGAAAGCGCCTGAAAATGCGATGAAACCAGACTTGCCAGTGGCAAACGAGGCCATTTTGATGGCATTTTCATTGGCTTCTGCCCCTGAGTTGACCAAGAAAAGCTGGTAGTCATGTAGGCAGGAGAGGTGTCCTAGTTTTTGGGCCAACTCTAACTGAATTGGAATCTCAACTGAGTTGGAGTAAAAAGCGATTTTGTCCAGTTGATCTTTGATTCGCTTCACGTAATGAGGATGCGTATGACCGATGGAAATCACTGCGTGACCTCCATAGAGATCCAAATATTCTTGCCCCTGATCGTCCCAAAGCCGACAGCCTTCTGCGCGTTCAATGGTGACGGGAATGAGGGGATATACGTCGAAAAGATTCATATGGAATTACGATTTACGATTTTTGAATTACGAGATCTTTTTGAAATTCAATTATTTACTAAGATCTCAAAATCAATAGTTATTCTTCAAGCAGCCTCTATTTTCTAGCCTCTTGAATCTAATGTCTTGCGTCTAATGTCTCAGAAAGCTATTGACTTCAAATTCAGCCCTTGCTTCTCTTCCAGTCCAAATGCCAAATTGAAGTTATGCACGGCCTGACCAGAAGCACCTTTGAGCAGGTTGTCAATCGCTGAATAAATGACCAATTGTCCGGCTTCTTTTTGAACATAAAGAATGCACTTATTGGTATTGACGGCTTGCTTCAAGTCGATATCCTGAGTGGACACGAAAGAGAATGCCGCATCCTGATAGAATTCTTGATAAGCTGCCACTGCCTCGGCTTCTGATCCTTCAAAAGGAAAATAAGCCGTCACCCAAATCCCTCTCGAGAAATTGCCCCGATAAGGCACAAACAAGAGGTCTGAACTGAAGTCAGGATTCAATTGCCTGAATGTCTGCTTGATTTCCTTGAGATGCTGATGGGTAAAAAGCTTGTAAACCGACATATTGCCTGTTCGGTAGCTGAAATGGGAAGTCTCAGCTAGCTTTTTTCCTGCACCGGTAGAACCCGTAATCCCAGTGATGTGTACCTGGTCTTTTATCCAACCCTTAGCTATAGCCGGAGCCAAAGCCAATTGAATTCCTGTGGCAAAACAACCTGGATTGGCGATTCGCTTGGCTGTTTTGATTTTTGCCGAGTTTATCTCAGGAAGGCCATAAACGAACCCGTGCGACTCATCTCTGAAATCTGTAGAAAGATCAATAATGACTGTCTCAGGAGAAAAGGAGTGAGCTTCCAAAAAGCCCTTGGTTTCTCCATGTGGTAAGCCCAAAAACACAGCATCTACTTCAGTTGGAACCTCATCAGTAAACACCAAATCACAATCTCCGATCAAATCCGGATGTGATTCGATGACTTTTTTCCCTTTTTGGCTATTGGAGTGGACACATACCAGCTCGACCGCTGGATGATGAACCAAAATCCGGAGGAGTTCGCCTCCGGTGTAGCCTGCCGCTCCAATGACCGCTGTTTTGATCTTAGTCATTTCCGCTGTTGACTTTGTGGAAGATGGCAGTTTGGTTACCCAAGATTCGGGTAAATCCTTTGACATCTTCTCCTGTGTAGCCTTTGTTCATTTCTCCATAGCTTCCAAACTTAGAAGACATCAAATCATGCTCGGAATGAATTCCAAGTAAGGTGAAACGGTAAGGCTGAAGCAATACACGAACATCACCGGAAACAAATTCCTGGGTATTTGCCAAGAATGCTTCCAAGTTTCTCATCACCGGATCGAGGTAATGACCTTCATGGAGATGATTTCCGTAGAATTCAGCCTGTAGATTTTTCCAGAACATCTGCCACTTGGTCAAGGTGTGTTTTTCCAGCAATTGATGCGCTTTGATGATGATAATCGGAGCAGCCGCTTCAAATCCTACGCGGCCCTTGATGCCGATGATGGTGTCACCCACGTGAATGTCACGACCGATTCCATAAGGTGCTGCCAAAGCCTGAACCTTCAAGATAGCATCCACCGGATTATCATAAGTGACTCCGTTTACACCTTTCAATTCCCCTTGAGCAAAAGTCAATTTGATTTCTTTTGGCTCGTGCTCAGATACTTGCGTAGGCCAAGCTTCCTCAGGAAGGTATTCGGAAGAGGTCAGGGTTTCTTTTCCACCTACGGATGTACCCCATATTCCTTTGTTGATGGAGTAGGCGGCTTTTTCAAAATTCATGGAAACGCCATGCTTTTTGAGGTACTCGATTTCTTCCTGACGGGAAAGTTTCAAATCCCGAATAGGTGTGATGATTTCAATATCCGGCACGATGGTTTGAAAAATCATATCAAAACGCACCTGATCATTTCCTGCACCGGTAGATCCGTGGGCTACTGCTTTGGCACCAATGGATTTGGCATATTCTGCCAGAGATTTAGCCTGAACGATTCGCTCGGCAGAAACAGAAAGGGGATAAGTGGCATTTTTCAGCACATTGCCGAAAACCAAATATTTAATCACGGACTCGTAGTAATAATCTACCACATCCAAAATCGTGAAAGAAGATACGCCGAGCGTCTTTGCGCGCTCTTCGATGGTTTTCAATTCTTCGGAAGAAAATCCTCCTGTATTTACTATGGCTGCATGGACTTCGTAGCCCAGATCTTTGGTCAAATGCAAGGCGCAAAATGTCGTGTCAAGACCTCCGCTGTACGCTAAAACGACTTTTTTCATATTGTCTAGTAGGTTTGTCCCATCACGGGATGAGTAGGTTATAGGAATATACTTTTCAAGGTGTCTTTCGACTTGGTGAGTTTGAGCATGACAAACTTTTTCAATCTGACCCAACGGTCAAATAGCTTCAGTTCCTTTTCAAAATCATCTCTCAGTGCAAGATCCTCGGTGTGGTTCTTTTTGGCTTGTGGATCATACAGCATGGCTGTACAGAGACAATTCTGTCGGTTTTTCGACATGAGAATCTCATAATTTACGCAGCTTTGGCAGCCTTTCCAGAATTCTTGGTCATCGGTCAAATCAGAATAGGAAACAGGAATGTAGCCCAATTCGGAGTTGATCTTCATCACGGCTGCACCGGTAGTCAAACCGAAGATTTTGGATTCCGGATATTTTTTACGGCTCAGTTTGAAAACTTCCTGCTTGATTTTTCTTGCCAATCCATACTTTCTGAATTGCGGCGACACAATCAAACCGGAGTTGGCCACAAACTTGCCATGACCCCAAGCTTCAATATAGCAGAATCCTGCCCAAACCCCATCCGAAGTCAAGGCTATGACCGCCTTTCCTTCATCCATTTTGGTTTCGATATAGGCCGGGCTCCGCTTGGCTATACCCGTTCCTCTAGCTTTTGCAGAGTTTTCCATTTCAGCTGTTATCTGCTCGGAATACTTCTTATGAGTGGAATCGGCTACAATGATTTTGAAAGAGATTTCTTCCATTGAAATTGCATGAATTGTACTGTCTCCGGAGAGAGCAGGGCTTGTGAATTAAGATTTAGTAAATGGGTTGGTCGGGAGGAGTTTTCCACGTAGGAAAACAATAAAGTACGCAGGGTCAAACCCTAAACGTCTGCCTAGACCTCAACAAAGGAGAAAAATTAACCATAGCTTCAGCTGCCAACGAGTAGTTGACTTGAAAAAAAGAAGGGTTCGCTATGGTGTTGAACTTGATCATGCTATTGAGGCTGCAAATGTTATACCTCAAAAAAACAATTGCAAGGATTATTTTTTAAAATTCAGGCCTATTTCTTGAAAATTTTGAAATAAAAGCAAAAAAGGCCTTTGTAATCGGTACAAAGGCCTTGCTTTTATTTGGGAAATTCTAATTCTAGGAAGCCATTTCCTTGAGTGCCTTGACCAATTGGTCACATTCGGCAATAGCAGTGTAGATGTTGGGACTTACTCTCACACCTTTCACCCCGGAGCCATCGATCGGTGCAGTGAAGATTTTGTATTTCTCCAACAGGATTTTACCCATTTCGGCAGGAGTATATTTTTCCACCCAAACATTTCCAATTCCACAGCATCGGGCAGGATCTTCCGGAGTGTTTACTTTGATTCCAGGATGATTTCGGACCTGATCCGACCAATATTTTTGGATAAATCTCAAGCGATCTTCCTTTCTCTTAGCTCCAATTCGATTCTGAAATTCAATGGAGTCAATCACGGTCAAATCCGTTGCAGCAGGGTGTGTTCCGATATGGTTGAGGTACGCGATGGTTTTTAAATTGAGGTCAAATGGTGCCAAAAGCGGCTGAATTTTACTGATTTTCTCTTTTTTCACATAAAGCATCCCTGCGCCAAGAGGTACACTCAACCACTTATGAAGGCTCGATCCATAGTAGTCACAGTCGAGTTCATGCATGTTAAACGTGAAATGACCTACCGCATGTGCACCATCCAGCATGACTTCCACGCCATACGAATGAGCCATGTCTGCAATTTTTCTCACAGGTAAAATATGCCCGGTAATGTTGACGATATGCGGCACCATCATCAGTTTGGTCTTCGGGGTGATGGCTTTTCGGTAGGCTTCGATCACCTCCTCATCATTTTTGGGATCCATGGGGATGTCGATTTTTACAGTCTTAATCCCCCAGCGTTTGGAAGCCATCTCAAACATCGTCTGCATACTTCCATAATCCTGATTAGAAAAAACTGCTTCATCACCGGGCTTCCAGGGATAACCGGAAATAATCAAATCCAAAGATTCGGTCGTGTTTCTTGTTAATACCACTTCCTCCGCATCTGCACCAACCAAAGCGGCAAGGGCTGCTGCGGACTTGGCTTTATTTTCAAATTGAACTCCTCGCATGTAATGGGAAGCCTGAAAATTCACTTCGCGGATGTGAGCGATTTGCTTTTCCAACAATTCTTCGGGGAGAAAGCAATAGTATCCGTTTTCGAAGTTGATGTAGTCTCTCTTGATGCGGTAGCCGGCACGGATTTGATCCCAAATTTCATCGGCATTCCAGTCGAGTTGATCTAGTGAAAATGGTTTTGCAGCCGCAGGTAAGACACTTCCTCCAATGCCAAAAGCGGCCAAATACTTCAGGAAAGATCGTTTATTCATAGGTGTGGGTGGTTTCAAAGGACGTAGGAAAGTAGCCAAATGATCACCAAAAAGATCGCCATCCATGTAATCCAAGGGGAGCGCTTGGGAAATTCAAACTGGCAAATGGGGCAAACTTTTGCCTTGTTGTCTACTTCCATCGCACAGGAAGGGCATTCTTTGGTTTTCACAGTTTTGGTGAACTCTTTAGGGTGATTTCCGATTTGTGCTTTAAGTAAAGTAAAAATCCAATCAAATGCCATGAGAAAAAAGGTGGTGTAGGTGCAGTGCCCTCTCTTTGTGGAAAATTGAAAAATAGAAAGCTATGAAAATCGAGATTTGGTCAGATGTCGTGTGTCCTTTTTGCTACATCGGAAAAAGAAAGATGGAAAAGGCGCTACATAAATTTCCTTTTAAAGACAAAGTGGAAATAGAATGGAAAAGCTTTCAGTTGAACCCTGATCAGCAAACCAAACCGGGTGTGAGCACCTTGGAGGATCTCTCCAAATCAAAAGGCTGGTCCATGGAGCAAACCAAACAGATCACTTCCCAAGTAGTGGGCATGGCAAAAGGGGAAGGTTTGACATTTGACTTTGATAAGGCTGTGGTAACCAATACCAAAAATGCCCATCGCCTGATTCACTTGGCCAAAGAATTTGGCGTTCAAGACGCCATGAAGGAGCGATTACTGAAGGCTTACTTTACCGATGGTCTCAATGTGGATGATACCGAAACCTTGATACAGCTTGGAAAAGAAGTCGGTGTACCTGAGGAAAAAATTAAACTCATGCTTGAATCTAATCAGTATGAAGAAGCTGTTTATCAGGATATTTATGAATCCAGACAAATCGGAGTGAGGGGAGTGCCTTTCTTTGTGTTGGATCGAAAATTCGGCATCTCAGGAGCTCAACCGGATGAGGTATTTGATCAGACTCTGGAAAAGGCTTGGGCGGAATACGCTAAAAATAACCCTGTGCTAGACATTGCTTCCGGAAACGAAGGCGAAAGCTGCGATGTGGATGGGAATTGTTGGTAGAAGCGGGAAGCAAAAAACGAGACACAAGACGCTAGACACAAGAAGCAAGATAGAAAAACAAGAAAAAGTTTATCTGCAATCACACCATTTCCAGAATTTAAACCATGCAATTGGAAATGCGATATATTTTAGGTTGATCAAGATCCGAAGGATAGAAACAATATATGACCCCCGGTGTAGCCGGGGGTTAAAGTAAAAAACCGCAAAGGAAAGCCCTGAAGGGGTGGAACTTTAATGTTTCACCCTTCCAGGGCTCAAGGTTAATCAATGCCTTGTTTTCCCTGCACTTCGTACAGGGTCATGAATGGTTTGGCTCCTTCAGAGCCATTTCCCCAGGAAATAAAAATTTTATAATGCTTTCAACCTCGGACAGGCGGGAAAGCGGATAATCCTAAACAAGAAAATAGCCTCTGAATAGTACAAAACTCTGGGAAAAGAAGGACTCGAAGACCGAAGTTTTCTTCCGTCTTCGGTCTTCCAACTTTTTCACCAAACCCCTCTGAATTTCATTTTTAAGGTATAGACCGAGCCCATCGCGGTGATAAACAGGGTATTTCGGGTAAGGGAACCAAAAGCCACATTGGCTGTCCAGTTTTCAGGAACCGGAATATGAGCTATTTGCTCACCGTTTCGGTCAAATACGGTAACGCCTTTTCCGGTCAGGTACACATTGCCTCGCTCGTCAATGGTCATTCCATCCGATCCCATTTCGCAGAAAAGCGTTTTGTTGGTCAGGTAGCCATCTTCCTGAATCTCATATTTCCAGGTTTTTTTATCTCCGATATCTGCCACATACAGGTATTTTCCATCGGGTGTTCCCACAATGCCATTAGGTTGCTTTAGATCATCGGCAACGCGGAAAAGCTCAGTTCGATCCGCAGATAAGAAATACACGTGCTGCCCGTCTTGCTGCATATCTTTTGTTCGAATACCCTCCCAATAAGGTCTTGGATAAAGTGGATCAGTAAAGTACAAACCACCTTTTGGTCTTACCCATACATCATTTGGACCGTTTAGCTTTTTGCCTCTAAATGAAGAAACCAAGACAGTCTCTTTCCCAGTTTGCTGATCAATTTCCCACAATTCATTGTTCAAGTCAGCCGCAGCAATGAGTTTACCGTCCAGCTGAAAATACAAGCCATTGGATCTACCTGCACCTTCTTTGAATAGGGTAATCTGATTGGAATTGGGGTTCCAGCGGTAGATTTTATCATTCGGCTGATCCGTGAAAAATATGTCTCCCTGTCGGTTGACTGCAGGACCTTCGGTGAAACTGAAGCTGTCCTTTACTTTTTCCAATTGGGCTCCTTTGGCTACAATGCCGCGTTTGTCATCGATTTGAGCTTGCAGCGTATTTCCTGCCAAAAGAAGTGCGGACAAAACCACCGCTGATTTGAATAAGTTGTTCATAGGTTATTGGGTGTTATTTTCTATTCATGACAAACACGAGTTTGTTCAACTCAGGACTGTATGCCATTCGGGTGATGTTCTGATGAGTCGAAGATTCGATTTTTCCGAGAGAAAGCCAATCTGAATCTCTCACATTTTTGATAAAAACCTCATTTCCTTTTGCCATCAGCAACTGGTTTTTGTCGATCCAAATCAAATCCTGCGAACCCGAAAGGGTGTATCCAAAGGATTCGGTGGTATTGGTCTTCAGGTTGATTGACTTGATGCTTACTTGATCTCCTTCTGAGGTTGACTTTAAGTCATTGCGGTCCAGGTAGGCGATTTCGGATGTATTTGGGCGTTTTTTGACAGACCTGCCAATATTTTTAGAAATCTCCTGCACATTCCCTTTTCCTCGGGCATAGACCAGTTTGTTGGGTTCACCTAATACAAACATGGCCGCTTTGTTGTCATACCAATCGTAATAGCCCACAGGTGCAATGTCATCATACAAAAGTTCAGGCGCTTCACCGATAATCGGATACAGCCAAAGTCGCTGCTTTCCATCCGGTTCTACAACCACAGCCGAAATGTATTGCTTGCAGTCGGTGAGATTGGGGGAATATTCGCTTCGGTCAGGCGTTTTGGACAGGTTGGTAAAATTGCCTGTGCGGAAACTATACAGGATTATGTCATGATTGCCTTTTTGATCCGCTGCAGAAAAGACCAATTCCGAGTCGTTGATGAAATTAGGCTGATTGTCGTATTCCGGCCGGTTGGTGAGGGGTTTTGCAGTGGCAGTCAGGAGTTTGATCTTTCCACCTTTTCCTTCGGTATCGACCACCCAAAGATCAGAAGCAGCCTGAGCGTGAAGGGTTTGGCAGATCGCCAAAGAAAGAAAAACAAGAAGAGCTATATTTTTTAACATGAAATCAGATTCTAGGCCAACCAAATTACAAAATGCAGGTTAGAATGAGGTGGAGAAATTACAGTTTTACACCAATTCGGTATTTGATCAACTCAGAAAGAGGCAGGATAACTTAGCTGATCAGGCGGTTTTTTCTTTGGTCCAAAACCCAAGTTTGATCACCAAAATCAATTCATGGAATGTGATTCCTGAAGAACTACCAAAGGAATTTCCAGCCGAATTGAAGGCATTTTTTACTTTTTACCTTGATAAGGCACAGGAGTATGCTGAATCCGATCTTCGACCTGCGCAGAATTTTTTTGAGGAAAAAGGAGACCTCTACCTCGCCATGCTTGGCTTTTATGCGCTGCCTTACTGCTATGCCTTTGCCGATGGTGCGCAGGTATTGGTTCGGTCCAACCGGATTTTGGATCAGATCGGGGAGAGGCTAGGGGAGACAGCCTCCTTTGTCTTGGAGATCTTTCGCCCGGAAGCTTTTTCAGAGCAAGATCAAGCGTATTTGGTTTGTGCTAAAGTCCGATTGATCCATGCATTGAGTAGGTATTTCATCCTGACTTATGCCAAAGACTGGGAGTTGGCTTTTGGTCAACCTGTCAATCAAGAAGATATGCTCGGCACCAATCTGGCCTTTAGCCATATCGTACTGAGAGGTTTGGCCAAAATGGGCGCAGCACCTTCGGAAAAAGAATACGAATCGGTCTTGAACTATTGGAAATGGATCGGGGAGCTAATGGGAATTGATTCTCAATTTTGGCCAACCACGACCAAAGAAGCCTTCGAACTGGATAAGCTGATCCGAAAAAGACATTTGAAATCCTCGGAAGCGGGGCAGCGATTGGTAAAAGGCTTGCTTCATTTTTATCAAAAAACAATTCCCGATCCGGTGCTCAACGCTCAGGCTGAGGGAATTCTTTCCTTTTTCTTGGGTAAAGAAGCTTCCGAAGCCTTGAATCTAAAGTCAGGAATCAAGGTCCCCGGAGAGATTTTGGGTTTGGTGTTTAATTTTGCAGGAAGGAAGAATTTTGGAGGAAAGAAAGGATACCAAGCGCTCAAGAAAAATCTCCAAACCCAGCAATTTGCCCAGTTCGGAAAAGTCCTTGAAATCAAACTTCCCGAGTTAAAGCGTACATAAACGGACACTTTTTTGTACGCAAATCATCCAAGATTTTTACACCAACGCGGAAATCAGGGCATTTAAGCCACATTTGCCAGATGGCACCTTTTTCGTACTTTGTCCTGCATGAAGGAAATCACCTCATGGCTTAGACGCATCCCTTTGGAATTGATCTTTTGGATCGGTAGCTTGATTGCCATCTTCACGATCAATCCAGATGCAGGACATCATTTCAGCCTTTGCCCGCTGGATAGCATGGGCTTCAGCTGGTGTCCGGGATGTGGATTGGGACGGTCGATGAGCCTCCTCGCGCGGGGAGAGATTCAGGCTTCCTGGTCCATGCACCCGCTGGCAATGCTGGCCTTTGGTGTGATCCTTCACCGAATTTGGACTTTAATCAAAAACCTAAAAACAACACACAATTATGGCTAATGTATTGAGGCATCTCCCTGAACTGGAAGGTATGGAACTGGGCTACATTCAGGGATTGATGAAAAATATGGACGAGGATCAGGCTTCGCTCTTTGCGCAGGTTTACCGGGCTAGAAGAAAGGATTCTCAGATGATTTTGATCTTGACCCTGCTTGGTTTCTTTGGATTCGCCGGACTACACCGATTTATCCTTGGTCAGGTGGGTTTGGGTATTCTCTACATCCTAACCCTTGGTTTGTGTTTCATCGGTACCATCGTGGACTTGGTCAATTACAAGAGCTTGGCTTATGAGTTTAACATCAAAGTAGCCCATGAGACCATGGCGATGATTTCCAACAATTTCCCAAGTTCCGGAAGCTCAAGCTTCTAAGAACTAGCCTAATTACTTACACCACTAACCTAACCTTTGGTTTCGCTCGTCGAGGCCAAAGGTTTTTTTGTTTGTAGATTACTAGTGAAGGTTGCCAACAAAAAGCCCTTCCAAAACGGGTTTGGAAGGGCTGAAAATGAAGTGTATTTCTAAGAGTGGCTATAACGTTTTGCCGCTTTACGAAGGCGGGGATTTTCAGCACTAAACTTCATAAGATGCACAAAGCTTGAATTTTGCACTTCACTGACATAGAAGCACTAAGCCACTGCTTTTTTGCCAAGCGCCTGTTATAAGCCATCTTTTCTGCCATTTGCTTAATCATATGTCCATTCTGTCAAGGTCATTAAGTTTAATTTCCTGTCAACTGAAATAATCAAAAAGTAATAGGTATAAACCCAACTTTCGGGCTCAATTACTTTTTCATCTTCTTTGTCAAACCAGTCTTTTGATAAAATATAAAACTCGCTGTTCTCAAATTCATTGTGGATTTCAAAGTATCTGTCAATCAGTTTAGCAAATTCGTGTCTATCGTCACCCCAGTCTGGTTCATTTAAAAGGTCAAAAAGAAATTTTGCTACCCCTTGTTTGTCTGTTTTCTTGAAGTCGGTGATTTTTATTTTGTCAATGTCAAAAGCTTGTCTCAAATAACCCTTGTCCGGTTCAGCTTTTACACAGTCACGCAGACTGTCAAATGAGAATTTTTTTGAGCGAATGAAGGTATCAACAATTTGGTCGTTGCTAATTAGTTCCTCAACCCCAATAGCAAATTCAGTCAAGTTTATACCTTGATAGCCTTCGTTAATTTCGATATGTCTTTTGGTATCGATGGTTGTCATTAAAATGGCTTATAACGTCAGACCGTAAAAAAACCATTCATTTTTAAATAAAAGCCCATTTCAGAGCCGTTTAGGTGGTTTTGGCGGTTTGGAAACTGAATTGGATTCAAAAATGAGTTTGGATTTTCTGTTCTGTTCGTGATCCTAAAGTAGACCAAAAAACCCGTAGTTGGAGCTTTTGGCCCTGATTTTAAGGACAAAGAAACCTTTAGATAGTTTGGTTACTAGGTTTGGATTTTTGGCATAAACTATCAAATCCCGGCCCATTAGGCATTTCCTGTGACAACCTAAAATCCAACAATGAAAAATCTGGAAGTTTGGCGAGTAGTTATGCAACGATTACTACTGTTTCGTGTTCGGATTTCATTTCTGTTAGGCCAGTTTGACAAAGTTGTCTTCAAGTTTCACGTTAAAGTTTATTTCAGCTTTCAATGCCTTAAACACTTTCAAAATAGTGTCAATTGTCGCACTGTTAGCACTGCTTTCAAGTTTAGAAATTTGAGCTTTTTGAACACCTACAAGTCGTCCAAGTTCTTCTTGTGTTAAGTTTCTTTCTTGTCTGGCTGTTTTAATCATTTTGCCCAAAACGTCCATACTAAGTTCATATTCGTATTCGTCTCGTTCAGTCGTTCCTACTTTGCCGATATACTTGTCTTTCATCTCGGCAAGTGAGTATGTCTTTAATTCTTTGGTTGCCATATGATTACTTTTAATGTTTATTACTAAAATATTTGTCTTTCAGTCTTACGGCCCGGTCAATTTCGTTAGCCGGCACTTTGTCAACTTTCTTTATGAAACCGTGGGTCGCTATTACCAAAGTTTCTTTGTTATCTGTCTTGTCCCAAAATGCAAGAAGTCTAATTTGAAGTCCTGCGAACTTTGTCCGAAACTCCCAAATGTCATTTTGAAGCTTCTTAAAAAGTTTTGGGTCATTTGTTTGTTCAGCAAGGTCAATATTGTAAAAGACTTTCTTTATTGTCTTTGGGTCGAGTTGTTAAATGAACTCGTTTGCTTCTTCTAAAAATTTTGTTTCAAAAAATCTCATTCAATACTGTCTTGTTAAACGTCACAAAGATAATGAAAGTTTCCAAAAATAGAAACAATATTTATCGTGTTTGGTCTGTTGTCGGTTTTCTAAGCTGACACACAACGTGATTCAGCTTGGAGACGGCGGGCATTCGGAGCCGTACCCTTCAAGGTTTCTCTTTGCTTCTTTAAGTTTCTGATTTTCATTTTTACTCGGAACCACCCGCTGTATCAAAGGTGATTTTACGTCCTGCCTTTCTCTTTTACTTTCCTTAATCATTCATCTATATCTGGAATTTCAGGTGCTCTTATGCTTGGATAGCCAAACCAAATTGTGTTACCTCCTACACTGCTTCTACTTGTTATTATTCCACACTTAAACATTATATGACAAAATGACAATTGAAGAAAATATTCGTCTTCTTTAAATTCCATAAACTTTACATTTTCATTACTACCGAAATCCTTTATGAAATCCTCCAAATCTAACTTTGAAGCTAATACTTCAATTCTTTCTTTACTTGGGTATTCGTTAAAGCTTATGTTTTCAAGTGCTTTTCTTTCTTTAAATTCAAAAATTCTCTTTGAGTTGCCCAAAATCAAACTGTCAATAAACTGTGAACTTTTGAGGTCGTAACCCATTCCAAATTCATGGTGCATAGCACCAGATAAAAGAGGGGCTTCGGAACAAATTTCTTTTATTTCTCCCGTGTTTAAATTTTTCGCAATGAATACAAGGTAGCTAGGAGATGATGAATCTCCATTTTTGTAGGCCTTTTCAAATAACTTATTTCTAACAGAGTCATTCCCCAGATTATAAACAACATTCGGTATTTCAACTTTTGCCTTTTCTATATTATTACCTGATTCTTTTCTTCCACAAGAATAGATTATTACCAAAATCAAAAGTCCTAATATTTTGGCATTCCTTTTCATATTTGTTGTTCAGGTTTTATTTAGGGTTGGACACAACGTGCCGCAGATTGTGATTGTGGCGTTCCTCATTCACTTGCCTTTCCAAATATAACGAAAATTTCAGTCAGCCGAGACATTTCCGATAAAGCCAAAACCAGCCATTATCACAAACTGCTGTTATGCACTGTTTTTATTCTATTATCACCGTCTAATTCCCATTTCTTTATATGCGTGAAATTCACAAAACACAAGATTATTTAAAGCCTTTTTGTTACAATCTTTCCATTTACATTTTTCGCTTGATAAACCTCTGTATTCTTTCAAAAGCTCAATTCTTAAATCTTGGTCATTATATTCCGTCCAATTTTCCGCCGCTTCAATTTTAACAAATATTTGCGAGTCATATTTTTCCGGTTCATCAAGCCGCCAAAATGATTTATCTGCTTTGTTTTGATAAAGTTTATACCAATCACTTTTCTCTACCAATTCAAAATCTGATTCGATTCTTTTCAGAACAATTTCATCAACATAAAGTATTTTCTCTTTTTGCATATTCATTCTGAAATAGTGCATAACTCATTTATTTATGCACCTTTGGTACACTAATGCACCCAATTTTCGGCAGATTAGTGCACCTTGAGGTAACTATTATTTTTCAGCCCTTCTTCCTCCTAAATCTTTATCAAAATAGCCCGATTACCTTTCTTCTCCAAATCTTAGTTTACAAGTTCGCGCACTTGGCCAGGCAAATGGAACTCAAGGATTTTTATGGTTTCCGATGTACATCCCTGAATGAGAAGGCGATCTGTGCCGATAGAAATGTGATCTCTTAGATTTGGAGAACTAGTGAATCTCTCGAAAGCCCAACCTTCCAAATCTTACCAGTCTTCCGAGTCGGTATGTTCTATTTTTTCTGAGGTAAGATTTATCGCTTCTTTTCCCTTGTCAGATAGGATCAGGTGAAATTGGGATAAGAGCTTTCCGACTTTTCCCAGTTCTTCAAAAGAGGCCTCTGCGATATGAAAAGGCAGTTCGATCAAGTTGGCATCCTTGGAAGAAAAAGGAGGGGAGACCTCCGAATCAAAAAAGTAGGGCCAAATCGTTTTGGCACAACTGATCCCCCAAAAATCCATGAGATACTGCGCGGAGTAGGTTTGAAGCCGTTCGTTGATTTCTTCAAAAAAACGCGCTGTCTCAGCTAATCTGATACGTGAACCTGCTCTTGATTTTCCTTTGGTTTTCAGGTGTTTGATTTGGGATTTTCCCTGTTTTTGTCGGACCATATAAGCCCGAAAAACCCGGTGATCAACCAGTTGACCCTGATGAAAATACCCAACCGCAGCCTGTCCTGCCCGGATCAAAGCCAAAGAAAAATGGGTTTCATGCCGAACAGCCAATCCCTTCCTTTCATCCCACTCGTAAGTCCAAGGCAAGTACATTTTTGCCAGCCACTCATTTTCCCTTTCCAAAACCAACTGATGCTTTTCCTCCTCGTAATTCACGATCCAATGGGACTCCTTTGCATGAGTAAGGATTTGCTCCGCATCAGATAAGCTTAAAGAAATGGATTGGGGAATGGTCATGTTTGGGAAGCCATTTAGGCTATCTTTGTGCAAAGAAACCGAAAAATCATGCAGGAAGAAATCCAAAAAGTCCTCAACCGGATGTGCGACCCAAAAGAAGACGAAGCCTATCACTTTGCGGATAAATTGGGAGCGATGGCGGATGAAGAAACTAAAAATCATCTGATTACGCTCGTGAAAGGAGATAATTGGGAGATTGCTTACCTCGCATGTCGTGCACTATCCAAGACCTCATGGAATGAAGAGTCTTTGGATGCGATTTTTGAGGCAATATTTGATAAAAAGAATAAGTCAGTTCAAGGTGCATTCGCTCAGATTTTAGAGGAATTTGACTTGGCTGAGCGCTTTGTGGACATTTTTAGAGTGTACCTGTTTGGCAATTTTAAGGCATCTACCTTAGCCAAAGATTACTTGGACAGTGCGGAATTTGACATTACCCCGCGTACCATCCGAAAAGCGGAAAAACACTGGAATCATTACTTGCACAATCCTGAAGATGAAGGAAGTCTGATCTTGAAAAAGTCAGAAGTGGAGCCTATGCTACAGGAGCTGAAAGAATTATTCTCCTGATCGGATACAACATTTGCCATTTTCCTCTGTTTTTAAACTATGAGGAAAGAGGAAGTTATCGATCTGCATTTTGGGTTTTTCAGAGATTTTGGATTTGCCTTTCATCCCCAACATCTATTGTTTGAAAAGCCATTTACCGAAGGTATCCAGGTAATCTTCGTGCATTATACCGAGTATCCTGATGTTTCTTATTTAGAGTACAAATTGGGAATCAGGAATCATTTGGTGGAGACTATTATTCACAAGTTCCTTCCCACGCTGAGCGATTACGCACAGCGATCTATCACACTAATTCAAGCTCCCGATGCGATTCAGGCGGGCATTCCGAAGAGATTTGTGTTGGATCATGAATTCAATCTAATTGAAGCCATCGAAAAAGGAGAGGAATTTTTGGTCAAACATGGGTTTCACTGGCTGGATACGATGTCTGATTCTAAATCTTTAGAATTGGCATTTGAAATACAGCAAGCACAACCCTTTCCCAATCAAAATTTTGTTTATCACGCTTTTAGAGGGGTTACTCTAGCCAGATTGTACCACAGGGAAGGATATGAAGAGTTAAGGCAAATCTATCTTCACCAAATCAAACAAAAGGAACTGACACCGTTTACCATCGCCTCATTTCTCCAATTGCTTGATTTTTTGGATCATCTCTAAGTTTAAAACCGTTTTTTGACTCCTCGTACCGCTTCGGCACTGATGGGATCTTCTGGCCATTCGTGTTTGGGGTAGCGCCTTTTCAGTTCTTTTTTCACTTCGAAATAGCCATTGGCCCAAAAGCTCTTTAAATCCTGAGTAAGCTGCACCGGTTTGTAACCCGGAGACAGCATTTCGATCAATACCGCCACTTTTCCCTGATTGACTTTGGGCGTGTCGAGTAAGCCGAATAATTCTTGCAGTCGAACGGAAAGCAGGGGAGTAACGCCCTCTTCTTTGTATTCGAGACTGATCTGACTGCCCGAAGGAACAATAATTTTTGAAGGCGCCAAAGATTCCAAAAGTTGTTGCTGCTCAAAAGAAAGGGAATGAAGGAGAATTTGACTCAAGTCCAGTTTTTTGAAATCCTCGTTTTTGGAGATATTTTCCAAATAAGGTTCCAACCATTCCGGTGAGCTTTGACAAAGCGTTTCCACCGACCAATCCGGCCAATTTTGTTCTGGATTCCATTTTTTCAAGGATTGCACCCGGAAAATCAGCTGCAGCACCTCCTCATTCCAATCCAAGAGGAATTGTCCTTCTTCCTGAATTGCCTCAAGAATAGCTTGTTTAGCCAAGGACTTATCGAACTTTTGAAGCGGTCGTGTACCCAGAATGATGGCTCCAATTCGGATTTCTGAATGCGCGATCAGTCCCCCTTTTTTTCGATCCCATTCCAAGACTTCCTTAGTCTTGAGCATCGGAGCCAAATCTTTTGGGTTGAGCGGGGCTGCCATCCAGATTTTACCCATACCTTCTCGTGCATCTACGTGCGCAACTGCCAACCAAGACTCGTGTGCCAAGTCATCGCGATGACCGATTTGGGCGATTTTCCCATTGGAAAGCTGAAATTGGGCATTGTTTCCCGGACGAGCAGCAGCGATTCGTTCTGGATAGGCATAGGCCAAAAGTAGCCCTGTGGCCCAAGGATCAGCGGGTTTATTTTCGGGCTGAATGTTGAAAAGACGGCGATACTGCGCGGCTACTTTTTCGATTTTTTTGATCCGGGACATGCTGACACCCCGATCACGAAACTTTCTCAAGGCATCAATCCGCAAATTCAAATCTACGCCTGCATCAGCCGGAAGCGGATCTCTTTCCTCCAATACCGCAGCGATATCCGTGGCCAAAGCCAATTGATTCATCCGCTTGGCATAGATCAGCATGTGCGCGATTCGTGGATGAACAGGCAGCTGATGAATTTCCTTCCCATGGTCGGACAATTTTCCGGCTTCCACCGCATCGATGGCTTCGAGTACTTTTTCAGAAAGTACCAAGGTACCTGCTGGAGGCGGAGTCAGCCAAGTCATGGATCGGATATCGTCTTTACCCCAAGCTTTCATATCGAGCACCAACGAAGTCAAATCAGCCTCCAGAAGCTCAGGAGTCCTGTATTCTGACAACTGCGCTTGGGTGGCTTTCGACCAAAGCCGATAGGAATGACCTGCAGTCAATCGGCCAGCTCGGCCACTTCGCTGATCAGCGGAATCCTTGCTGATGCGATGCAGAACCAAGCGTGAAAGTCCTGAACGTGCATCAAATCGATTCGATTTGGCAAAACCGGAATCAACCACCACCCGAACACTTTCGATGGTCAATGATGTCTCTGCAATGTCTGTGGAAAGAACGATTTTCCGCTTTCCTGAAGGATGGGGGAGAATAGCGCGATTTTGCTCCGATGGGGAAAGCTGCCCAAAAAGTGGAACAATGACGTCCTCAGGAAGTGCTCTTTTGAGGATTTCTTCGGTCTTTTTGATTTCGCCCTGTCCGGGCAAAAAGACCAGAAAATCACCGGTATGCTTCTTGGTCAAAGGGATGATTTGCCTAGCGGTATCCTCACCGATGGCATATTCGTCCACTTCATTGAGGTAATTCACCTCTACGGGATATTGCCTTCCTTGGCTTTGGATCACTTTTGAACCTAATAGCTGAGAAAGCTGCTCTGCGTCTATGGTGGCTGACATTAGCAGAATTCTCAAATCCGGCCTGAGCACTTGCTGTACTTCTCTGGCTAGCGCCAGAGCCACTTCAGAAAAGAGATTGCGTTCGTGGAATTCGTCAAAAATCACCAATCCTACCTCTTCCAAGGCATTGTCTTGATGCATCATTCGGGTGAGAATCCCCTCGGTAATCACTTCCAGTCGGGTCTGATTGGAGATAGCCGACTCAAATCGAATTCGATAGCCCACTGTTTTTCCGACGTCTTCGCCAAGCATGTCGGCCATTCGCTGCGCAATGCTTTTGGTGGCCAAGCGACGAGGCTCAAGCATAATGATCTTTTTGCCTGCAAGCCATGGTTCATCTAAAAGTGTCAATGGCAAAAGCGTACTTTTTCCGGCGCCGGGAGGGGCTTGGATAATTAGGGAATTGGAAGATGAAAGGTGTTTTTTGACCTCGGGGATGATTTCTGAAACAGGGAGGTCAAATGAAAAAGGATCAAATATTGGCATGGTGCACAAAATTACCCACGAGAAATTACTAATCGAGATTCAGCTTAAAAAAGACATAAAAAAACCATCGAATTTTCATCCGATGGTCATCTTTAATTTTCTTAAAGGCTTATGAACCAATTTTTGCAGAAGCTTTTCCGTATTCCCAACGAATCTCGAAAGAGTCAGGCTTCACTTCATAAACCAATCTCTCCTCCATGGTGGAAGTCTGCTGTGAGGTAACATTTACTCTCAAGGCATCTTGCTTCGAGTCGTAGGTGTACGCTCCCCATTGCTTAGCCACTTTGTTGAAGATCATGGTAGATTGGCTTTCACCTGGAATGATAAAGAAGCTGTAAGTACCAGCAGGAAGCTTTTGACCTTCTACGGTAATATCTTTAGTCGTAGTAAAAGTGGTAGCATCATCGGCACCTGCTCTCCAAACTTGACCCAGTGGAACAAGATCGCCCCAAATGGTTCTGCCTTTTACAGCAGGAGAGGAATATTTGATGGTGATTTTGCTGCCTGCAGCTGTTCCTTCAGCTGTTCTTGCTGGACTTGCCTTCTCTTGACCAAAAGAAACTACCGAAGCCAATAGGGCTAATGAAAGAGTAAAGAGGATTTTTTTAAAGTTCATGTTGTTAAAGGGTTGGTTATTAAAATATTTTGGATTGTTACAAATCAGCTAACTCAGAATTACAAAACAAAGTTGCAGTGAAAAAAAAAAGAGTCTGCTTCATCAGTCTATTGAATGTCTGACTGAGCGTGGTCGAAGTCCATTTTTACGAAACGGAACACATTTCGACTCAGCTCAAAGTGACAAAACTTACTTTTGAGGCAGCCTCTTTCTAATTCGAGCTTAGATTTTAACCCAAGCTTGTTTTTTGTTGCTTTCTACAATACGCTCACCGATGATGAGTTCTCTGAGACCATCTGCAAAGGTTGGATAGCTTGGATTTTCGGGCTGTTTTCCTGTCGCAATGGCTGCGTAGACCTCTTTAAACATCTGCTTGGAGGTGTCAGGGAAGCCTTCATTGTGTCCACCGGGGAAGCTGATCAGGGAAGATGCTTCTCTATGGAACAAGGAAGGATCTTTCATCAACTGCTCATTTGCTTTTTCACGCTTACCGATCCACAGTTCATTTGGTCGCTCTGAATTGAATTCAAAATTAGACTTGGAACCTGCGATTTCGATATTCAATCGGTTCTTACGGCCAGCATTTACTTGTGACACGGTGATAGAACCTTTAGAACCGTTGTCAAAACGAAGCATTACTGTCGCGTGATCTTCGGTATTGATCGGTACTTCTTGGTAATCGTCCATGCTGAGCATTTTACCTGAATAGGTTTCAATAGCCTTCAGTGGCTTCAATCGCGTTTTATGTACGGTAGAGAAATCAGCCATTACTTCGGTGATTTTCAGTCCAGTGACATATTCAGTGATGTCCAGCAAGTGAGATCCAATGTCTGCAATGGCTCTTGAATCACCTGATTTATCTGGCTCTAATCTCCAGTTGTAGTCAGTTTGAAGGAAAAGCCAATCCTGCAGGTAAGAACCCATAATTGAGTACACTTCCCCGAGTTCACCTTTTTCACGCATCACTTTCATCTGACGTACCATCGGGTAGTAGCGCAAGTTGAAGTGAACAGCATTGACCAAGCCGGTGGTACTGGCAATTTTTACAAGTTCTTCAGCTTCATGAATTTTTACAGCCAGAGGTTTTTCACAGATCACATGCTTCTCAGCTTCCATGACCGCCTTGGCTTGGGAGTAGTGGAGAAAGTTTGGCGTACAGATGTGCACTACATCGATATCGGCCTGCTTGAGCATGTCGTCAAAAGTATAAGCTCTAGGTATTCCAAGCATTTTGGCTTTTTCATTAGCCAATTCTTGATTGACTTCAACCAAGGCAACTACTTCGACATTGGGAATTCTTCTCAGGGCCTCAAGGTGCGCCGGACCGATAAATCCGGTACCTACAATAGCCGCTTTGATAGTTTGGGACATAGGTTTAGGGTTTTGTTAAAAAACAGACGGATCGAAGTTAGAAATTTTATCAGCTTAGAAAAATCAATTTGAGACGTAAATAAGCAGCTCAGTGATTCTTAAAATTCAATTTCTGGGATAAAGTAACCCATGAGATGACAGTCATGTAAGCCATTTGCAATTCATAACCTTCTTAAAACCAAGTATTCAAAAGCAGGTATTTTCAAAAAAAATTATCCCTAACTTGAAAGTCTTATCAACTCATAACCCATGGCAAACTTTAACCTAAAAATCAACGGCAAGTCCCATACCGTGGATGTCGAAGATGACACCCCGCTTTTGTGGGTACTTCGTGACAGTCTAGGAATGGTCGGAACCAAATTTTCCTGCGGCATTGCACAATGCGGTGCCTGTACGGTTCATTTAGACGGAAAAGCAACTTTCTCCTGTGTGACTCCGATTTCCAGCGTCGGCAATTCTGAAGTGACGACCATCGAAGGCCTTTCGGAAGAAGGTGACCATCCGGTTCAGAAAGCTTGGGAAGAAGTGGATGTAGCCCAATGCGGTTATTGTCAGGCAGGTCAAATCATGACTGCGGCGGCATTTTTGGAGCAAAATCCAAATCCAAGCATGGAAGAAATTGATAACGCGATGAACAGAAATATCTGCCGTTGCGGTACCTATCATAAGATTCGTGAAGCAGTAGCCTTAGCCGCCAAAACCAAATAAGCCATGAAAACAGTCACTAAAGCAAGCAGAAGAGATTTTCTGAAGATAGCCGGTACGACAGCAGGAGGCTTGTTTATCGGGTTCAATTGGTTCAGCTGTGATTCTCCCAAAGTGGAAGTGTTGAGCACAGAAGAGATCCTTTCACAAGCAAAATCCTTTAACAGTTACCTCTCGATTTCCCCGACAGGAGATGTGGTGATCTATTCACCTAACCCAGAATTGGGACAAAACATCAAAACTTCTTTTCCCATGGTCGTGGCCGAGGAATTGGAGGCGGATTGGGAGAAAGTAAGAGTGGTCCAGGCCAATCTTGATCCTGAAAAATATGACCGTCAACTTACGGGTGGTTCGGGTGCTATGCCTCACAGCTGGGAAAGGCTCAGAAAAGCCGGGGCAACAGCCAAGTTTGTTCTAGTGGCAGCAGCAGCTAAAACTTGGAATGTCCCTGCCACGGAAATCACTGTTGAAAAGGGCATCCTTTCTCACCCTGGATCTGGCAAAAAGGGTCATTTCGGTGAGTTTGTCACAGAAGCAGCTGCCATGACTGCGCCAGAAGAGGTGACCTTAAAAGACAAAAAGGATTTCAAAATTATTGGCACCCCTGTGAAAAACGTGGATGCCAAGGATATGTATACCGGTAAGCCGCTTTATGGATTAGACTTTCAGAGAGAGGGGATGAAGCATGCGATGATTCAGCGTGCTCCTTTTGGAATGAAAATCAAATCCGTGGATGATTCGGCGGCTAGAGCCGTATATGGTGTAACAGATGTAGTGACATTCGGAACCAGTGTTGCGGTGGTTGGAAATACCACTTGGCCGCTTTTGAAAGCCAAAAAACTCCTTAAGGTTGAATACGAACCAGATGGCGCAGTGGAAAGTACAGCCGATCATGATCGACTGTTCGCAGAATTGATGGCCAAAGGGAAAGCTGATGTGAAACGCAAAGACGGCAATGTGGACGCAGCCTTCAAATCTGCTGCAAAGGTGGTTACCGCTGAATATCAGTGTCCATTCTTGGCCCATTCTCCGATGGAGCCAGAAAATTTCTTCGCTCATGTGCAAGGAGACAAGGTGGAGCTAGTCGGTCCAACCCAAACTCCAGATCGTGCACGACAAGAGACTGCCACTCTTTTGGGTATTCCTCCTGAAAATGTGACGGTGGAAATCACCCGATTAGGAGGAGGTTTTGGTCGAAGACTACGTGCGGATTATGTTATTGAGGCTGTAGAAGTTTCTCGTGCAATCAATGCTCCGGTAAAAGTGACTTGGAGCCGAGAAGACGAGCTCACAGGTGGAGCTTACAGACCTGCCGTTCGCTATCGATTTGAGGCTGCCTTGGATGCCAATGGCACCATGATCGGTTACAAACTCCGCGGAGTAGGGATGAATGCCGGAAATACCACTCGTGAAAACAACTTCCCTTCAGGTGCTGTAGACAATGTGCTGATTGAAAGTATCGAACACAAGTCGACCATCACCACCAATGCTTGGAGAGCTCCAATTACCAATTTCTTGGCTTATGCTGAGCAGAGTTTCTTGGATGAAGTGGCCTTAGAAGCTGGAAAGGATCCGGTTGATCTCAGACTGGAATTGCTCAACCGGGCCAAATCCAATCCGGTAGGAGAGTTGGGCTACGATGTGGATCGAATGATAGGAGTAGTAAAAACTGCTGCAGAGAAATCCAACTGGGGTAAGAATCCAAATGTGAAGCAAGGTTTCAGCGTGTATTTCTCTCACCGCTCGTACGTCGCTCAGGTTGCAGATATTGAAGTTCAAAGTGGTTCTCCGATCCTTAAAAAGATCACTGCGGTGACTGATTGCGGCATGGTGGTTAACCCAACCGGTGCCAATCACCAGGTAAGAGGTGGAATCGTAGATGGAATGGGACACGCCATGTATACCAACCTGACCTTTGAAAACGGGGTACCAAAGCAGCGAAACTACGATACGTACCGACTTATCCGAATGAAGGAAGTTCCTGAGATTGATACCCATTTCGTGGATTCAGGATTCGATCCAACTGGCTTGGGTGAACCTGCTTTACCACCAACAGGTGGAGCGATTGCTAATGCGATCTTTGCCGCAACCGGCAGGAGACTAAGAAGTCAGCCATTTATCGAGCAGAAGGAATTTTCGGATATCAAACTGGAAATCCGAAGAGCGTAGGATTATAGTATTGAAGTTATTACCTGAAATGCTGTTTCTTCGGAGGCAGCATTTTTTTGTTTTTCACCATTTAGGAATTGATGGATTGCTGCTTTCTGAAAAGCAGAATTTATATGCTGTAAAAAAATGGGCAACGTTTACAGAAGTATTACAAATATGTGGTAATCTGTGTCTTTTTCTGCGAAAATCTGCGGGAACTTTGTATTTGAATTTTTTCTCGAAACCAGCATTTTCTCATTCATCAAGTCCAGTATCTGCAGAGATAATAGGGCACCCAGAAAGTACTTTGATGCAAAACCTCAATTCCCTCAACTTACTCAATGGTTAATAAAAAAGACCTGCCAGGTTTCAAAAACCTAGCAGGTCTATTCATTTTAAGAAATATAGCCTTAGCTTAATTTTTCTGCTTCAGTTTTTAGAATCTCATTTTCATCGGCTTTCCCAGATTCAATAAAATCTGCAATTGCCTGATTTTTAGCCTGACCTTTTTTCAACAAAACCCCTAACGCCAGCATTGCTGCGATTCGGGTTCCGGTTTTCTTAGCTGCAGTTGCAAACAAAGGTTCCAATTCCTCATAAGTCACTTCTTCCGCAAATTCCTTGATGGAATTCATGGCTGTTTCCAGCTTTTCGCCAGACAGATTAGTCAATTTCTTTCCAATTTGCTGAATCTCGTTCAAGGCTTTTTTCTGAGCTTGAGGCTGTACCTGAACCTGAGGTTTTGGTTGGTTCTGAACGGGAGCTTGGGTGTTTTGCTTTGCCCAAGTGTCTTTCAAGCCAACCGTTTTATTAAAGACCAACTTTCCATCTTTGGAATCAGGATCGAGGGTAAAATAGCCTAAACGCTGGAATTGGAATTTATCACTCATCGTCGCTTTGGCTAAAAACGGTTCGCAATACGCTTCCTTGATGACATTCAAAGAGTTGGGGTTAATAAACTCCAAAAACCCTTTGTCTTCATGCGAATCGGGTGCCTCATCCAAAAACAAACGGTCATATTCTCTTACCTCAGCTGTGATCGCATGAGCTATCGAAACCCAATGAAGGGTACCTTTTACTTTACGTTCACTAGCTTCTGTTCCACTGCCAGAGCGGGTTTCCGGATCATAGGTACAATGGATTTCCAGAATATTTCCTGCTTCGTCTTTTACTACAGATTCAGCCTTGATGATATAGGCACTCTTAAGACGAACTTCATTTCCTAAAGAAAGTCGAAAGAAGTTTTTACCACCGTCTTCTTTGAAGTCTTCGCGCTCGATATACAATTCTCTGGAAAATGGCACATCGTGGGTTCCGGAATTTTCCTGTTCCGGATTGTTTTCCAATTGAAGGATCTCGGTTTGGCCTTCCGGATAATTGGTGATCACCAATTTTACCGGATTTAGCACGGCCATCACTCGAGTAGCCGTTTTGTTCAAGTCTTCACGGATACAAAATTCGAGCAAAGAGACGTCTGTTACATTGTCACGCTTGGCAATACCCGCCAAATCGCTGAATTTTCGGATAGAAGTAGGAGTATAACCTCTTCTTCTCAAGCCCGAAATCGTAGGCATTCGTGGATCGTCCCAACCGGAAACAATATTCTTTTGTACCAACTCGAGCAGCTTTCGCTTACTCATCACGGTATAGCTTAGATTTCTTCTCGCAAACTCGCGCTGCTTAGGTCTAAGTTTTTTCGGATCAATAATCTGATCTACATACCAATCGTAAAGCTCACGATGCGCCTTAAACTCTAGCGTACATAGAGAATGAGAAACCTGTTCTACGTAATCAGATTCACCATGCGCCCAGTCATACATGGGGTAAATGCACCAATCATTGCCCGTTCTGTGGTGATGGGCATTTATGATCCGGTACATAATCGGATCACGCATGTGCATGTTGGGTGAAGCCATGTCGATTTTGGCTCTCAGCACGTAGCTTCCGGCAGGAAACTCCCCGTTTTTCATTCGGGCAAATAGGTCAAGGCTTTCAGCTATGGGACGATTTCTGAAAGGGCTGTCAGTTCCTGGCGTAGTGGGAGTACCTTTTTGCGCAGCGATCTGCTCAGATGTCTGCTGATCGACATAAGCCTTGTCATCTTTGATCAGCTGAACTGCCCAATCATGTAGCTGCTGAAAGTAATCTGAAGCATAGCATTCGTTTGCCCAACGAAAACCCAACCAAGCAATGTCTCGCTTGATCGCATCCACATATTCTTGCTCTTCTTTGGAAGGGTTGGTATCGTCGAATCTCAGGTTTACAGGAGCGTTGTATTTCTCACCCAAACCGAAATTCATGCAAATCGAAGCTGCATGCCCGATGTGCAGGTAGCCGTTTGGTTCGGGCGGGAAACGAAAGCGTAGGTTTTCTTGCGGAAAGCCGTTGGCCAAGTCTTCCTCGATGATATGTTCAATAAAATTCAGTGATTCTTCAGATTCTTTCATAAGGCAATTAAGAGGCCCAAAAATACTTTAATTGGAAGGAAATGCAATCAAAAAGGAGATTTGAGAAGAGAAGCAAGAGACTAGAAACGAGAATTTAGACATTAGACGCAAGATTTAAGATTGTCCAACCTCAAACCGTTGCAAAGTTTAATGCTATGGAAAAGTCTCATTGGTATAAAAAATTTAGGGATCTACTTTATTGCTTCCTACGACTGGAGGCTAGGTACTTTAAATCTTGTGTCTTGTGTATTGAATCTTGGGTCTTAAATCTTGTGTCTAAAGTTTAAATCTCATCCATTTCCCGACTCGGCCAATAGGCACCAATCAGCTTGATTTTTTGGGATTTTGGATCGATTTCAAATCTGATCGTCATTTCCTCCCGAACCTGCTCATGGATAGCGAGACAGGCATTAAAATGCACTAAATCAAAGTCCAAGACCATAGAACCAGCAGTGTTTGACTCAAATTCAGGCCCGAGTTTGAGCTTTACGTTTTCGGTGACGGCTCCTTCTTTTTTGTAATAGTAGGAGAGGAAAATGCCGAGTTCCCGATCTTTTTCTGCTAAAAGTCTTTCTAAATCCTCTTTTGGGTTTTGGGAAAAAGGGAAATCAAAAGTCCAGGTTTCTTGCATTTTTTGATGGTTTGGAAATTGAAGTTATGGAAATCAGTAATTGATCGAATGAGAATCGTGTATTTTTAGGTCATGAATTACCCGATTTATCTCGATAACAATGCCACCACTCCTTGTTCTTCGGAAGTGATTGAAGCTATGCTTCCTTACTTTGGAACTCACTTTGGAAATGCTGCGAGTAAAAGCCATCCTTATGGTTGGGTAGCAGAAAATGCGGTAGAAGAAGCCCGTGAGAAAGTTGCCAATCTGATCGGTGCAAAAGCCAAAGAGATCATTTTTACCTCAGGGGCTACAGAAGCGATCAATTTGGGAATTAAAGGAACTTTTGAAGCTTACTCGGGGGAAAAGCAACATTACATCACTGCCCTGACCGAGCACAAAGCCGTTTTGGATACCTTTTCAGAAATCGAAAAAAGTGGTGCTGAAGTAACTTATTTGCCCGTCGATTCCAAGGGAACTGTCAGTTTAGAGGAACTGGAAAATTCCATTTTGCCTCATACTAAACTAATCTGCCTGATGTGGGCAAATAATGAGACAGGAGTAATCCATCCGGTGGAGAAAATTGCCCAAATAGCAGACTCGAGAAACCTTATTTTCTTCACCGATGCAGTGCAGGCAGCAGGGAAAATACCCGTTTTCACCAAAGGAACTCACCTGATGTCCATTTCTGCTCATAAACTTTACGGTCCAAAAGGAGTCGGGGCGCTCTATGTGAGACATAACCATGATTTACCCAAACCCTTGGCTCAAATCCATGGCGGTGGTCACGAAAAGGGAATGCGAAGCGGTACACTTAATGTGCCTGGAATCGTAGGTTTTGGAAAAGCTGCAGAGCTTCGCTTGGCGGAAATGAATAGGGAAGCAGATCGATTGGAAATTCTTCGAAATCGACTGGAAAAAGGCCTTTTGGAATTATCAGACACTTCTCTGAACGGAAATCAGGAGGCTCGATTGCCTCATGTGGCCAACATAGCATTTGGTGGTGTGGAAGGAGAGGAGTTGCTCAAAAAAGTGAATCAAAAGGTGGCTGTGAGTTCTGGTTCGGCCTGTACCTCCATCTCTCCCAAACCCAGTCACGTGCTTCAGGCGATGGGGTTAAACGCTGATTTGGGAAGAGCCTCCATCCGGTTTAGTTTGGGAAAGAATACATCAAATTCTGATATTGAGCTAGCCATCGATTGGGTGAGAAAAGTAGTCTTGGAATTGAGAAAGTAAAGTCAATACCGGATTGATTTTAAGGAAATCAAAACTTAAGCAGTTTAGGATCAGTATATTTGAACTATGGAAACTTCTAAGCCAGATACTGTCAACGAACCCCAAGCTGAATATGGCATGTATTCCTATGCTGATTATTTGACTTGGCAGTTTGAGGAAGTGGTCGAACTGATCAGAGGAAAGATTTTTAAAAAAGCTGCAGCTGCGCCAAAAAGAATTCATCAACGGGTATCATTAAAACTTGCCGCCAAACTATTCACATTTCTGGAAGGTCAAAAATGTCAGGTATATGATGCTCCATTTGATGTGCGATTCCCAAAAGGATCCAAAGAAGACCACAAAATCCACGATGTCGTTCAGCCGGATATCTGTGTGATTTGTGATCCGGAGAAGTTGGACGATCGGGGTTGCCTTGGCGCGCCAGATCTAATTGTGGAGATCCTTTCTCCCGGAAACAGTAAGACAGAACTCAAACACAAATACAGCCTCTATGAATCCCATGGAGTCAGAGAATATTGGATTATCCATCCCGAACATCAGGATTTGTTGATTTACACGCATGTCGATGGAAAATATGTTCCCTCGAGATTACTTACTTCAGGAGATGTGGTGGAATCTACCGTTCTTGAAGGGTTTACCTTGGATCTGGAGGAGTTTTTTAAGGATATTGAGTAGGTGATAATCAATTTTGTAAACTTCAAGTCTTCCAATCTTTCAGTCGCTCCAAATCCCCCTCTGTATCCAAATCCATAGCTCCGAGAGGAAAATCTACGGCAAATACTTCGGCTCTATTTTTCATAATCACCTTTTTCGCTCCTTCAGACCCTTTGAGGCTTAGCATCTCATCAAAATAGGCTTGATCAAAAATCGCCGGTACACCCAAAGTTTCAGAATAGGCACAAGCCACGATTCCTTTTCCGGTTCTTTCCTTTTCCAAAATCAATCGATTCAGAAGATTGGCATCTACGAAAGGCTGATCTACAAGCATCAAAATGACTTGATCGGGTTGCTCATTTTCCATCAAAAAGCTTAGCCCTGCCTGCATGCTCGAAGCCATTCCTTGTTCCCAGTTTTCATTGATTATAAAAGGAATTTTTACTGAATCAAAACCCGATTTGATCAATTCCGAATTCCATCCCAGTACCACCACCAAAGCATCTGCCTTGCTTTTTTGTGCCTCTTCAATAGCTTTTTGAATGAGTTTTTTTCCTTGAAATTCAATCAATTGCTTTGGTCTTCCTAAACGGGAAGAGGAACCAGCAGCTAAGAGGATTATTCCTGTCTTCATCAGGCTTTCTCGTGAATAGGGCCTTGCTTGTCTCGGAGAAAAATCGGCTGCTTCTGGTTCAACACTGCCTTGATTTCAGCCAAAATGGAAAGGGCAATTTCCTCGGAAGTTTCAGCCCCAATTTCAATTCCTATCGGGGCGTATAAGTTGTCCGAATGAACTTGGATTCCTTTTGATTCGAGTCGTTGAATCAGCTTTTCCGTTTTTCGCTTTGGTCCCAAAACACCGATGTATGGAATCATGCAGGACAGCAGTTTTTCCAAGACAATGACTTCATATTCAAAATTATGAGTCATGAGCAAGGCTACCGAGTTCAGGTCTGTTTCGATCTGATTAACGACTTCTTCGGCTGGGCCTTGGATAATCTGTTTGGCTTGGGGAAACCTAGCCGGAGTAGCAAGATTTTTCCTTCCATCGATCAAAACCAATTCAAAACCCAAAATCTCTGATAGTTTAGCTACCGGAATCGTGTCATTTCCGGCACCAAAAAGGAGAATCCGAGTAGGAGGTTTGATTAATTCAAAGAAAACGGAGATTTGCTGGTATTCGGAATAGGCTTGAATTAGATTCTGAGGAGAATCAAACTCATTAATTTCCTTTTCTAATTCTTGTCTGAAATCCGCATGAACTTTGGATAAGCTTCCGAAATCCTGACTTCCTTTTTTCAAATAGATCGTGCCGATCTGTTCCGACTTGGAGTTTGGCACGGAAAAAAGCGTCAGCAGGAGTGAAGTCTCTCGATCTGAAAGCGCCTTTTTGATCAATTCGACTGGGTTTTCAAAATTCTGAAAGTCAATCGGTTCGATAAGAACGTGGATTATTCCGTTGCATCCCAAACCCACACCAAATTTCTGATCATCCTCATCCGTGGTGTCATAGGTGACCAACATTGATTTTTGCTGGAAAATCACCGCTTGGGCTTTACGAAGAGCATCACCTTCCAAACAGCCTCCGCTGATGGCTCCGGTCAGATTTCCTTCCTGAGTGACCAACATTCTGGCTCCGGGCCTACGATAAGCCGATCCATCCACCTGAACTACCGTTGCCAAAGCGACAGATTGATTTTCGGATTTACAAACTTCGTAAGCTTGAATAATCTGCTGAAGTTCTTTCATTTAAGAAATTTGAATTAGTTGGCGAGTTGAAGGTTTTCTTTTTTGAAGGAAAACCAAACCGAAAATAGTGCGGAAACCACCAAGTACCCTACGAAAATGTATACCGAACCCGGCAAAAACTTATTCAAACCAAACCAATCACCTGAAGTCACCACGAAATACATCGCATAAACTGCCTTCAATACTTCCCAAGCCCAGGCATTGGGATTGCGATCCATCAACTCGGTGTAGGCATAAACAGTTAGGAACACAAAGCCACCATAATAAAAAATCCCCGGAGCTCCGATATCAGCCAAGTTGCCAAAGAGGTAGCTCAATAAAAGCAACAACGTGATCAGCTGTGCAAAACTCCAAACCAGCATTCCTTTGGTCAGAAATGGATTGTACTTGTCGAAGTGATAGACATCCTCGATTTTGGAGACAGGATATTTTTTGGCCACATCCGCAGGTCTCCATCCCAAGGGCATAAACCAGATTTTAAGCTTATCTGACCACTTTTCGGCCCTCCAAGCATCTTTAATCAGGAGCCAAAGATGCATGAAATTGATCTTGATCGGATTCCAGGTTTGAACGGGTCGAGTAACTCCATACGCAGCTGGTATTTCATCCCTTTCCTCCTGATAGGTACCAAACCACTTATCCCAAAAGATGAAGATCTGTCCGTAGTTTTTGTCCAAATACTCAGGATTGATGGCATGATGCACCCGATGGTGGGAGGGGGTGACAATGATTTTTTCCAGAAAACCCATCTTACCGATATGGCGGGTGTGGTACCAAAACTGAGCGAAAAGATGTAGAGGTGCTACGATCGCAATTACTTGTGGCGGAACCCCCAAAATGGCCGCAGGAATCAAGAAAATAGCAAAAATCTTCACGATAGAAGAAATACTTTGACGAAGTGCGCAGGCCAGGTTAAACTCTTCGCTGCTGTGATGAACGATGTGATTGTTCCAAAAAATATTGTATTCATGCGCTATCCGGTGAGTCCAATACCCTGCAAAATCCAACGCGAAAAAGGCAATCACATACACCAGCCAAGTTGCTTCGATCTGGAAAAAGGAGAATTTCTCAAACAACCATCCATAAGAAATCACGGCAATACTGAGTCCAAGCACGTCTTTGGTCACATTGGTAATGCCCGAACTCAAGGATGCTATCATGTCATTTAGCGGAACGGTGTCATTGCCTTTCCAAATGCCCCAGAATTTTTCAAATAACACCAGCACAAAAAAGGCTGGCATCGCAATCAATAATATCTGTCCGTAAGCTTCCATCGGGTTTATCGTTCTTCGCTTTAAACTTATTGATTAACTCTCTTTCATTCAAGATTTCTTTGGTTTGATCAGGATTTTTGATGAAAATCAAAAGAAGAAGGTTAAGTGGAAAATTGGCGCAATCCGAAACTTCTTACTTTTAGCCATGGAAATTCCATCTTTAGCAGATCTTAAAAAAGACCTCAGTTACCTCTCAGAAAAGGAATTAATTGCCCTGATCACGGATTTGGCCAAATTCAGCCGGGAAAACAAGGCTTTCCTTTATTTTAAACTCAACGAGCGGGACCAACCCAGTCTTTTTGTTGATTCCGTTAAAGAAGAGCTGGACGAAGCTTTTCAAACTGCCAATACCAAAAATTACCACCTCGGAAAAAAGGCGGCACAAGCCATTCGCAGAAAGCTCAACAAAGCGCTTAAACTCAGTAAAAACAAAGCAGATCAGGCAGAATTGATTCTTTATTTCTGCGAAATGATGAAGAAATACGGCTATCTGAGTTTCCGCCATCCTGTGATTAACAACCTGTATGAGGTTCAAATTGGGAAAGCTAAAAAGTTGATTTCCACACTTCATGAAGACCTGCAAAGCGATTTCGACTACCGTCTCGAAGAATTCGAATAAACCCTAACCTATGAACATTTCCATTTCCCCCAATCCGGTTGAATTGGGTCAAAAAGCCGGAAAAACCGGAACCGAACTGATTCTTAAGGCCATCAAAAACCAAGGTTTTGCCAATATCATTTTGGCTACCGGAACCAGTCAGTTTGAAACGCTAAGGCAACTTTTAGCCGAAAAGGATATCGATTGGAGCAAGGTGACCGTGTTCCACTTGGATGAATACATTGGTTTACCAATTACTCATCCGGCAAGTTTCAGGAAATACCTCTTGGAAAGATTCTTCAACCATGTTCCAAATTTGAAAGCGTTTCATTTAATAGACGGAGAAAATGATCCTCAAAAGGAATGTGACCGACTATCAACTATGATTCAAAATCATCCGATCGATGTTGCTTTCGTAGGAATCGGGGAAAACGGACACTTGGCTTTCAATGACCCGCCAGCTGATTTTGAAACTGAAAAGCCTTATCTCGTAGTCGAATTGGATCATGCCTGCCGAATGCAACAGTTGGGAGAAGGCTGGTTTCCTAGTTTGGAAGATGTACCCACTCAAGCCATCAGCATGTCCATCAAGCAAATCATGAAATCAAAAGCCATCATTTGCTCCGTTCCTGACCTAAGAAAAGCCCAAGCTGTAAAAGATTGTCTGGAAGGAGAAGTTTCCAATATTCATCCCGCTTCGATTTTACAAACTCATTCTAATTGTCAGGTTTTTCTGGATGAACCCGCCTCATCCTTTCTTTCCAACCATTGATCGGAAATTTTTTGGATGGCTGACATAAAATTTGGTATTTAAGGTCAAAGGAAATCGAATCTGATTTCCTTTCGCTTTAAACCCAAACCCAACCTATGTCAAAAACCACCGCTGCGGTTCGTGCCGATCAGCTTAGCCAACGGGACACTTGGATCTCCATCGGCATCATCGGGATGCTTTTCTTCATTTTCGGATTCGTCTCCTGGGTCAATGCGATCCTGATTCCTTATTTCAAAATCGCCTTCACGCTCAGCAACTTTGATTCTTACTTGGTAGCTTTTGCTTTTTACATTTCCTACCTCGTCATGTCTGTTCCTTCTTCCTATCTGCTCAAAGCGGTGGGATTCAAGAAAGGAATGATGGTGGGATTTTTCGCCATGTCGGTTGGAGCATTCATCTTTGTGCCGGCAGCGATGAGCCGAACGTATGAGATTTTCCTCTTAGGCTTGTTCACCTTAGGTACTGGCTTGGCAGTTCTTCAGACCGCTGCAAATCCTTATGTCACTGTATTGGGTCCAAAAGAACGTGCAGCCCAGCGAATCAGCGTGATGGGGATTTTCAACAAAGGAGCTGGGATTTTGGCGCCGATTCTCTTTGCAGCAGTTATTTTAAGAGTAGGGGACAACGAACTCTTCCAGCAGTTGGACACCATGACTCCGGAGTCGAAAGATGCTGCCTTGGATGAATTGATCCGGAGAGTCATTTTGCCTTATTCTGTGGTCGGAACCGTCCTTTTGGGCTTGGGATTCTTTGTTCGGTTTTCTCCACTTCCTGAGATTGATACGGAGCATGAGACCGCCGAAGTCGCGGAAGCCAATTCCGGAAAAACTTCCATTTTCCAATTTCCTCACTTGATTTTGGGAGCAGTGGCCATTTTCCTACATGTGGGTACCCAAGTCATTGCGATTGACACGGTCATTCCTTACGCCAATTCCTTTGGGATTGGATTGATGGAAGCCAAGGTCTTTCCGTCCTACACACTGGCATTTACCATTTTGGGCTATCTGATCGGTATTTCTTTGATTCCCAAGGTTATTTCTCAGGTGAATGTACTGCGAATTTGTACCCTTTTGGGAACAGTTTTTACGCTCCTGATCATATTTACCTCGGGTCAAGTAACGATTTTGGGAATCACCACAGATGTTTCAATTTGGTTTGTGGTGCTTTTAGGCTTAGCTAACTCCTTGGTTTGGGCGGGAATCTGGCCCTTAGCTTTGGATGGATTAGGTCGCTTTACCAAGTTAGGGGCTTCTATCATGATTATGGGCCTGTGCGGAAATGCTATCATGCCTCTAGCTTATGGGGCAGTGGCAGATGCTGTCAATGTGCAAGAGGCGTATTGGGTTTTATTTCCCTGCTATCTGTATTTGGTCTTTTATGCAATTCATGGACATAAAATCAGAAGATGGAAACTCGCCTGATCGGAAAGTCCTTTTTGGATGGAAAAGCCTTAGAAATTTCTACTTCTGAAGGAAAGATCGATTCGGTTTTTCACAGTGAATCCTGCCCTGATAATTTATTTATCGGACCCGGATTTACAGATATTCAGGTCAATGGGTACGGAGGTTTAGATTACAATGAGCTTTATAAAGATTTTTTGGCTTTGGGTCAAATTTCCAGAAAACTGCTTTCATTCGGCGTTACCAGCCATTTTCCCACCATCATAACCAATTCACCGGAGAAGATTTTAGCTTTGATTCATCAGGTGATTCAGCTTCGTAAAATGGATTCTTTGGCCCACTCCTGTATTACCGGAATCCATATTGAAGGGCCATTTATATCTCCTGAAGATGGACCGAGAGGAGCTCATTTGAAGGAATATGTTCAGGCTCCGGATTGGGATTTGTTCCAAAAATGGATGAGCGAAAGCGAAGGTTTGATTCGAATGATCACACTTTCTCCTGAATGGGAGGGAAGTACAACATTTATCGAAAAATGTGTGGAATCAGGAATCTTGGTTTCTATAGGTCACACCAATGCAAGTCATGAGCAAATCGGAGAAGCCGTGAAAGCAGGTGCGAGGCTTTCCACCCACTTGGGAAATGGCATGCACGGAGTCATCACTAGGCATCCCAATTACCTCTGGTCTCAATTGGCAGCAGAAAATCTTTCTGCCACCATTATCGCCGATGGGTTTCATTTGCCTGCTGAAGTCATTCAAGTTTTTAAGAAAGTAAAGACCGAAAACCTCATGCTGGTCAGCGACTCGGTGGCTTTGGCCGGGATGCCACCCGGAGACTATGAAGCAGCCGTCGGAGGAAAAGTGACCTTAACACCCGATGGGAAACTCCACCTCTTTGGTAATCCAAAAACCCTTGCTGGTTCGGCGATGAATCTCCTGCAGGGAGTCAATTTTCTGCTCAAAAACCAGCTTGCCGATCTTTCCGAAGCCTGGCAAATTGCCTCCATTCGACCAAAAAGGCTTTTTGATCCATCTTTTGATCATTTTCAACTCGGCCAACAGGCAGACCTGATTTTAGCCGAACAGCTTCCGGATCAGACGTTGAAAATCAGAAAAGTCCTCAAAAACGGAATCGAAATTCCCATCGATTAATCAACCTCAAAAACCACCGCACCATGAATAATAAACTCAACCGCCGTCATTTCATCAAAACTGCCACTACCGGAGCCTTAGGTCTGGGAGCTTCGACGTCCGCTTTTTCTTTTAATATCATTTCTCAATATCCGCTCAAAGACAAATACCGAGTTGCCGTCATCGGAGTCAATAGCCGAGGAAGTCAGCATATCCAAGCTTTTGCCAAAATCCCCAATGTGGAAATCGCCTACATCTGCGATGTGGATTCGAGGGCTCGTGAAAATGGGATTGCCTTGGCTTTGAAAGAAGGGGTAAAAACAGTACCTACGGGTTTGGTGGATTTCAGAAAGGCATTGGACGATCAATCACTGGATGCAGTATCGATCGCAATGCCTGATTTTTGGCACACTCCGGCAGCGATGATGGCCCTTCAAGCAGGCAAGCATGTCTATCTGGAAAAGCCAGGTTCGCATAATCCAGCCGAATCCGAACTCCTAGTCGAGGCCACCAAAAAATATGGCAAAATCGTCCAGATGGGCAATCAGCGCCGATCTTGGCCAAGAGTGCAGGAGGCGATGAAAGAACTCCATTCCGGAGCAATCGGTAGGGCCTACTATGCCAGAGCTTGGTACACAAATACCAGAAAATCCATCGGATATGGTAAGCCCGCAGCTGTTCCTGAATGGCTAGATTTCGAACTTTGGCAAGGGCCTGCGCCCCGAGCAGAATTTAAAGACAACCTGATTCATTACAATTGGCACTGGTTCTGGCATTGGGGCACAGGAGAAATCGTCAACAATGGTGTTCACTTTTTGGATTTGGCCAGATGGGGATTGCAGGTGGATTATCCCGAGAAATGCTACTCCAGCGGTGGCCGTTACCATTTTAAGGACGATTGGGAAACTCCCGATACGCAAATTGCTAGCTATGACTTTTCAGGAGGAAAATCCATCCTTTGGGAAGGGCGCAGCTGCAATGCGCGAGATATCAATGCCATGGGTTCGGGAGTCTCTTTTCACGGAGAAAACGGGACGCTCGAACTGCTCAACAACTCCTACAAAATCTACGATAACGCTAATAAGCTGGTCAAATCAGCCGAACCCACTACCAATACCGTCGTAGATCAACGAGGCGCAGGTTTTGACATGGACATCGCTCATTTCACGAATTTTATCAATGCCATCGATAAGGGAGAAAGTCAGATTTCTCCTTACCCTGAGATTAAAAAAAGCGTATTACTGTGTCATTTGGGTAATATTTCTTACCGAACAGGTAGAGCTTTAGAAATTGACCAAAATTCAGGAAAGATCCTTGGTGACAAGGAAGCCATGAAACTTTGGGGCCGGGAATACCAAAAAGGCTGGGAACCTAAACTCTGATTCACATGACTATGAGCCTTTCCAACGGATCAAAACGACTGGTTTCCATCGATGCCCTTCGAGGCTTTGACATGTTGATGATTTGTGGTGCTGATGCGTTTTTCAGAAGCCTTGAAGGTAAAACAGGTTTGGGATGGGTAGATGCCATTGCCCTACAATTTGAGCATCCGGAGTGGGTTGGATTTGCCTTTTACGACTTTATTTTCCCGCTTTTCCTGTTCATTTCAGGAGTTTCTATTCCTTTTTCTCTTGCCAAAACTCTGGAAACTCATGCTCCTAAAAATGAGATTTATAGGAAAGCTTTTGTCCGAATGTTGATTCTGATTGGATTGGGCATGCTCGACAAAAATGCACCTTTTCCGTTTTTCGATTGGGAGCAAATTCGCCTGGGAAGTGTGCTTGGAAGAATTGGAATTGCCGGTTTTGTGACGGTTTTTCTCTTTCTGAACTTCAATGCGATGAAGCGATTAATAATTGCGGGAAGTATTCTTTTACTTTATTATGCAGCCGTCTTTCTGGTTCCTATTCCCGGGTTCGGAGCTGGAGATTTGAGTTTTGAGGGTAATCTGGTCGGTTGGTTTGATCGAACTTTTCTCCCGGGAAGATTACTTCAGGGCCAGTTCGACGAACTGGGAATCCTGACCACTTTTCCTGCTATTTGTCTCACTATTTTCGGTGCGCATGCAGGAGAAATTTTGAGAAAAGTTGGCGTTTCTGAGAATCAGAAGCTGAAAGAATTGCTGCTGACCGGATTGATTTTCATCGGGATAACCCTGATTTGGAATCTCCATTTCCCGATTTTCAAACGCATGTGGACTAGTTCCTTTATCATGCTGACATCTGGTTTGGCTTTTCTTTCCCTTGGGCTGTTTTATTTGGTGATTGACATCCTGAAGTTTCAAAAATGGGCTTTCTTCTTTGTAGTGGTTGGGATGAACAGTTTGACGATCTACATGATCTATCGGTTTGTCAATTTCAGATATACTTCCAGGCTTTTGTTTGAAGGGCTTTACAAACCCTTGGGAGAAAATTGGATGCCTGTGATGGAAAGTCTGGGTGCTTTGGCTTTGGTCTGGCTGTTCCTGTATTTTCTTTTTCGAAAGAAGATTTTCTTTAAGGTTTAATTTATCCTATACCAAATTCAATACGGATCGCACCTTTGGTGCTCTTTAATAATGAATGGAATTTACAGCCCCAAATTCAATTTGGGGCTGTAACAAATCGCCCCTTCAGGGCAAAATCCGAAAGAGCTAGGAAAATGTGCAGAGGGCACGCTCTGTTTTAGCCCAGAATTTAATTCTGGGCGAGTTCATATTAAATATGTAGAGAGTGCTGAAAGCACGACCTATATTGAATTAAAAATCAGCAATAAGGTTATAAATATCATATTTTCAACAGTTTATGAAATCATCCCGTAGATCATTTATAAAGAAAACCACCGCTTTGGGTGCAGCTGCCAGCCTGAGTTCCCTGCCATTTTCACTCCTCGGAAAACCGCTAGCAGATCCGATAAAAATCGGCATTATCGGTTTGGATACATCCCATGCACCGGCATTTACCAAGCTTTTCAATGCGGAAAATCCCAAGCCTGAATTGGTAGGTTTTAGGGTGGTGGCCGCTTATCCTTATGGCAGTCGGGACATCAAATCAAGCATAGATCGGATTCCCGGCTACATCGATCAGGTGAAAGAACAAGGGGTTGAAATCGTGGATTCCATAGATGCTTTGCTGAAAAAAGTGGATGTAGTGCTTCTGGAAACCAATGACGGCAAACCACATTTGGAGCAGGCAAGGGCAGTATTTAAAGCCAAAAAGCCGGTTTTTATAGATAAGCCAGTGGCAGGTTCGTTTGGGGATGCACTGAAAATCTATCAGGAAGCGGAAGCCACTGGCGTGCCGATGTTTTCTTGTTCGTCCTTGCGCTATCAAAAGAATGTCCATGCGGTCCGGCATGAAAACAAGGTCGGAAAAATTCTGGCCTGCGATGCATTCAGTCCGGCCACCTTAGAACCCAGTCATCCGGATTTGTTTTGGTATGGGATTCACGGGGTGGAAATTCTCTTTACAGCGATGGGACCGGGCTGTGAATCGGTGACTCGGTTCTCGACTGCCGATGCTGAAGTAGTAGTTGGAACTTGGAAAGACGGTCGAATCGGGACTTTCCGCGGAATGCGAAGCGGAAAACACGATTATGGAGGAAGTGCTTTTGGAACTGAAGGAAACCTGTTTTTTGGACCTTTTGAAGGATATGAGCCCTTGGCCGTGCAGATTGCTGAGTTTTTCCGAACAAAAAAATCACCAATTGATCCAATCGAAACCCTTGAAATCTACGCCTTTATGGAAGCTGCAGATGAAAGCAAAAGAAGAGGAGGGGCAAAAGTCCGTTTGGATTCTTTGCTTTAAAGAATCCATGCCTTCAAGGTTTTAAACTCTTTGAAGGCTATTTTTAACTTATTAAGCTATTTTAGAAACTTCAATCTCCCTTTAACCCCTTCTTCCATGCGTGTTTTCCAGTTTTTTAAAGGAGCTTTTCTCCTAATTCTCCTTTCTCTTATTATCGGTTCTATTACCGCTCAGGATATCAAATGGGATTCATCCGGTAATGCCTTTTTCCAAATACAAAATGGGCAAATCCTTAAAGTCAATCTCCAAAGTCAGCAGACAGAGGTGTTTATTTCTACAGCCGATTTAACTCCAAACGGAAAAAGTCCCCTGCAAGTCAGAGACTTTACTTTTTCTCAAGACGGTAAAAAGTTGCTGATCTATACCAACACCAAACAAGTTTGGCGATTGGATACGCAGGGCGATTACTGGGTCTTGAATTTGGCTACCAAGGAACTCAAGCAAGCTGGAAAAGGGCTTCCTGAGTCTTCACTTCGCTTTGCAAAGCTTTCTCCTGATGCTAAAAAAATTGCCTACGTGAGCGAATTCAACCTTTATGTGGAAGATCTAGCTAGCGGCCAAATCACTGCATTAACTAAAGATGGCAATCGAAAACTGATCAATGGAACCTTCGATTGGGCTTATGAGGAAGAATTTGCCTGTAGAGATGGTTTCCAATGGAGTCCTGATAGTAAGAAGATTTCCTTTTGGCAAATCGACGCGAATCAGATTCGGGATTACTACATGATGAATTTTACCGATTCGGTTTATTCTAAAGTGGTTCCTGTGGAATATCCAAAAGTTGGTGAGTCGCCTTCTCCAGCGAAAATTGGAGTGATTGATTTAGTTTCACAAAAGACAACTTGGCTCAATATACCTGGCGATCCTCAGCAGCACTATTTGCCTAGAATGGAGTGGAATAGCCCTGAATTACTATTGGTTCAGCAGCTGAACCGAAAACAAAATCACAGTAAAATCTATGCAGTAAATGTTCCAGCCAATGAGGCCAAAGTGATTTCAGAGGAAAAAGAAGAAACCTGGATCGACGTCCTTTCAAGCTGGGAAAATGTCTATGGAATTACTTACCGACATGAGTTCAAGTGGATCAATGGAGGCAAAGAATTCCTTTGGTTTAGCGAAAAAGACGGTTGGAGGCACCTATACCGTGTGGATTTGACAGGAAATGAGACCCTAATCACGGTAGGAGAATACGATGTGATCAATTTGCTTCATGTCAATGAAAAAGAAAACCTAATCTATTTCCACGCTTCGCCTACCAATGCCACCCAAAAATACCTTTATAAAATTCGGTTGGATGGAAAAGGAAAAGCAGAGTTGGTGACCCCATCTGACCTGCAAGGAACCCACAATTATGTGGTTTCTCCTTCCGGAAAATTTGCCATGCATCAGTTTTCCAATTCCTACACCAGACCTTCTTCCGAATGGATCAGCTTACCCAAACATGAACCACTGGATGCCACGAAAAGTATAAAAGCCAATTTGGCACAAAATCAAGGTCCAAAAACGGTCGAATTCTTCAAAATCAATACAGCTGATGGTACTGAGATGGATGGCTGGATGGTCAAACCCAAGAACTTTGATCCTAGCAAAAAGTATCCAGTCGTTTTCTTTGTTTACACCGAACCATGGGGAGCCAATGTCAAGGATTCTTATGGTGTGGCGAGAAATCGAAATTACCAGGGAGATATGGCGGAAGATGGGTACATCTACATTTCGATCGATAACCGTGGCACGCCTGCTCCAAAAGGAAGAGCTTGGAGAAAAAGCATTTACCGCAAAATCGGACGATTGAATATTTCTGATCAAGCAGAAGCGGCTGCGCAAATTGTAAAGTGGGATTTTGTCGATCCTGAGCGAGTGGCTGTTTGGGGTCATAGCGGAGGTGGTTCGGCGACGCTTAACCTACTTTTCCAACATCCGGAAATCTACAAAACAGGAATTTCCCTAGCAGCGGTAGCCAATCAATTGACTTACGACAATATCTATCAAGAGCGCTACATGGGGCTTCCTCAGGAAAATTTGGAAGACTTCATTGCTGGTTCACCGATTACCCATGCTAAAAATCTACAAGGAAACTTACTTTACATCCATGGCACTGGCGATGACAATGTCCATTATGACAATGCAGAAATGCTCATCAATGAACTGATCAAGCATGGCAAACTCTTTCAATTTATGCCCTATCCCAACAGATCCCATGGCATCGGAGAAGGGGAGGGAACCACTGCCCATTTGAGAAAGTTGTACACTGATTTTCTGAAAAGGTATTGTCCTCCAGGAGGAAAATAAAATTAGTTAAAGGTTATTTGTAAAAAGTTATCAGAAAAATACATCCTCTTTATGAGATCAAAAGTCCTGCTTGGAATCCTAATCTTGCTTCTTTCCTTTTCCAAAGGTTTTTCTCAAAAATCCTTCACCAGAGCAGATACCTTAAGAGGAAGTATCACCACTGAACGAGCTTGGTGGGATCTAAATCACTACCACTTAGCTGTTGAAATTTTCCCAGAAACCAAATCTATAAAAGGCTCAAATACAATTCGATATCGAGTAGTATCTGAATATCAGGTTTTACAGCTTGACCTCCAAGAACCGTTGAAAATTACGTCGATTGTTCAAGCAGGAGAGGAGCTTTCGTTCAAAAGAGAAGGTGCTGCTCATTTTGTTACTCTTAAGAAAAAGCAAGTTCCCGGAACAGTGGAAGAATTGGTGGTCTCATACGAAGGTCAACCCAAAGAAGCTATTCGACCGCCTTGGGATGGAGGAATTACTTGGATCAAAGACAGCAATGGAAAACCCTTTATTGCCTCATCCAACCAGGGAATCGGTTCCAGTATCTGGTGGCCGCTTAAAGATCATCCAGCAGATGAAGTAGACAGTCTGATGATCAGCGTGACCGTGCCAAAGGGCTTGATGGATATTTCCAATGGTCGATTGGTCAACATCGAAATGGGACCAAATACGGATACCTTTCACTGGTCAGTCGTTAATCCAATCAATGACTATGGAGTGAATATCAACATTGGGGATTACGTCCATTTTGGAGAGAAGTACGCTGGAGAAAAAGGTACCTTGGATATGGATTACTTTGTCTTGAGAGAAAACTTGGAAAAGGCCAAAGTTCATTTTCAAGACGCAGGCCGAATGATGAAGGCATTTGAGCATTGGTTTGGGCCGTATCCATTTTATGAAGATGGGTTCAAATTGGTAGATGCACCATATCTAGGAATGGAGCATCAGAGTTCGGTGACCTACGGCAACGGTTACCAAATGGGTTACCGAGGCAGAGACCTAAGCGGTACAGGTTGGGGCTTGAAGTTTGACTTTATCATTATCCATGAAGCCGGGCACGAGTGGTTTGCCAATAACATCACGTACAAGGATGTGGCCGACATGTGGATCCATGAGAGCTTTACCAACTATTCGGAAAGTCTCTTTCTGGACTACCATTATGGAAAAGAAGCCGGGCAGGAATATGTGAGAGGAACTCGAATGAACATCGCCAATGACCGTCCAATCATCGGAACATATGGGTTGAATCAGCGAGGCTCTGGTGATATGTATTACAAAGGAGGGAACTTGCTCAATATGCTCCGGGAAATCCTAAACGATGACGAAAAGTGGAGACAAGTACTGAGGGGATTGAATAAAGAGTTTTATCATCAAACTGTGACAACCGACCAGGTGGAGCACTTTATTGCGAAGGCATTTGGCATGGATTTAAGACCGATTTTTGACCAATACTTAAGAGACTCCCGAATTCCAATTTTAGAATATTATTTTTCTGATAATCAAACATTAAACTACCGATGGATTTCCTGCATTCCATCATTTACGATGCCAGTGGATGTGGAGATCGGAGGGGAAAAGAAAAGAATTCAGCCTAAAAGCTCTTGGTCAGAACTTAAAGTGAAAAGCAAATCCGAGGTAAAAGTCGATCCAGATTACTATGTGGGAGTAAGTCAGATGCGATAGACCTTCAAACTATTATATGGATGGGCCAACTGCTCATCCTTTTTTTATTTTAATTTCCTTACAAATCTGATCACCCATGAATCATAAAATCCTCGTTGCATTTCTTGCCTTAGCCGCTTGTACGTCCAAATCTCCAGAGCAAAACGATTCTGAATTAAGACAATTTGTGGATTTGGAAGGAATTGATTCCACCATTAGCCCTGGAGACAATTTTTTCATGCATGTCAATGGGAAATGGTATAATTCAGTTGAGATAGATCCGGATCAAGTCGGGGTGGGATCTTATTCCTATTTAAATATTCCACAGCGAAAACTCCTGGAAACTATTTTAGGTGAGGTGTCTTCAGCAACACAACCGAAAGGAAGTATCGAGCAAAAAGTAGGTGATTTTTATGCGTCGGGAATGGATACGACAGCCATCAATGCCCGTGGGGCCGAACCAATTTTGCCCACATTGGCTCAAATCGATCAAATCAGCAATCTGAAAGAATTGGAGGATTTCCTGGTTTCGGAAATGAAGGTTAACAATCAATCGCTAATCGGATTGCGGATTTCACCTGATGATCAAAACAGCACAATTAACATCATTCATTTGAGCCAAACCGGGCTAGGTTTGCCTGATCGAGATTATTATTTCAAGACTGACTCGTCCACCTTGGGTATTCAAAAAGCCTATCAGAAGTATCTGGCAGACTTAATGATCATGACAGGTGAAGACGAAACCAAGGCTCAAACTGCTGCAAAAACTGTCTATGCCTTAGAAAAGAAACTGGCAGAATCTCACAAAACCCGAATCGAGCGAAGAGTGGTCAAAGAAAACTACCATAAAGTGGCCGTGGCGGATCTGGATAAAAAACATGCTCAACTCTCTTGGAAATCCATTTTTGACAACTTAGGCCTGAAATCAGATTCCCTAGATATTCGTCAGCCCGCATACTATGACAAGCTCAACACCTTGCTTCAAACTCAAAATCTGGAAAATTGGAAGGCCTATCTCAAAGCCCAAACACTCATAGCCAATGCTAATTACTTGAGCACACCTTTCCGAAAAGCTTCTTTTGAGTACAATAAAGTGGTTTCCGGCCAATCCAAGCAATTGACCCGAGCTCAACAAATGGTGCAGCAGGTGGATCAGAATTTAGGATTTGACTTGGGACAACTTTATGTAAAAAGGTATTTCAATGAAGCTGCCAAACAGCGTGTGCTGGACTTGGTAAATAACCTTCAAAAAGCTTTTGAACAGCGAATTAATCAGCTTGATTGGATGAGTGACAGTACGAAAACCCAAGCAAAAGAAAAGCTGTACGCCATCACAAAAAAAATCGGATATCCTGACAAATGGAGAGAATATCCTGTGGAGATCAAACGGGATGCGTATTTTGAAAATGTCTTGGCACTTCGCAAAAATGAGGCAGAATATCAGTTTAAGAAATTAGGTAAAGCGCCTGACAAAACAGAGTGGGGGACTACACCAAGTACAGTGACCGCCTATTACAATCCATCGCTTAATGAAATTGTCTTTCCTGCAGGCATTCTTCAATACCCTTATTTCGATCAAAATGCAGACGACGCCATCAATTATGGAGGTATCGGAATGGTAATCGGACATGAGTTAACCCATGCTTTTGATGATCAAGGCGCACAATTTGACAAGGATGGCAACCTGAAAAACTGGTGGACAAAAGCTGATTATGAGAAGTTTAAAGCAAAGACTCAATTGCTGATCGATCGGTATGATTCATTTACCGTGCTGGATTCGGTACCTATCAAAGGTGCGATGACTATTGGTGAAAACACCGCAGACAATGGAGGAATCTACATCGCATACGACGCTTTCAAACTCACCAAGCAAGGTCAAGACACTACGAAAATTGACGGCTTAACACCAGATCAGCGATTCAGCTATTCTATAGCCAGAATTTGGAGAGTTAAAGTTAGGGACGAATACATGCGCACCTACGTCAATACCAATTCCCATTCACCAGCCATGTGGCGAGTCAATGGGCCATTGATGAACTTTGATCCATTCTATACTGCCTACGGGATTAAGCCAGGAGATATAAACTACAAGGCTCCGGAGGAAAGAATTAAGATTTGGTAAAGCTTGAATACATTAGGATAGTATTAATTGTTGTATAATTTATATTATGTTAAATAAAAGTTTTCCATCCTGTTATCAATTCCTACCTTCCCGTAGTATTAAACCAATCTAACCTTTGACTTTCACCCGTCATGAATTACTGGCTTCCCCGATTAGGACTCTACCTTGGACCTCTGTCCTTTCTATTGATTTATTTTTTGATCTCTTCACCTGATCTCAATCCTGAAGCACAAACAATGCTAGCTCTCACTTCATGGATGGCAATCTGGTGGATTACTGAGGCGATGCCCATAGCTGCTACTTCTTTTCTCCCATTAATCCTCATGCCTTTATTTGGGCTTTTGGATATTGAATCTGTGTCAGCTAATTACATGCACCCGACTGTTCTTCTCTACATGGGTGGATTCCTAATGGCGACAGGTATAGAAAAATGGAATCTCCATCGAAGAATCGCACTTAACATAATAAATTTATTAGGCACTAACCTTCGAAAGATTGTATTAGGTTTCATTTTAGCCACTGGTTTTCTATCGATGTGGATTAGCAATTCGGCAACGGCTTTGATGATGCTTCCGATCGGATTGGCAGTAGTCAGTCAATTCAAAGTTTCCCTAGGGGCAAATCAAGAGCTTTATGCGGCGAATTTGGGAAAGAACATCATGCTTGGTATTGCCTATGCGGCCTCTATCGGAGGAATGGCCACCTTGATTGGCACGCCTACCAACTCTATTTTAGTAGCGGTCGTCAAAGAGCTCTATGATTACTCTATTGGATTCAATGATTGGTTTGCATTTGGCTTGCCTTTGGTGATCATTCTACTACTTGTTTGTTGGTATTTTCTGGTTTCCTTGGCCAATCCACTCCCAAAAAGTTTTGACCTTAAGGAGAGTAAATCTATCATTATCAACCAATTAAAATCACTTGGTAAAATCAGTTTCGAGGAAAAAACAGTCTTGGTCGTATTTCTTTTGGTGTGTCTGTCTTGGGTATCCAGGAGTTTTATTTTGATCAAAATTTTCCCTGAAATAGACGACACCATCATTGTTTTGATCGGTGTCATTTTACTTTTTTTACTCCCCTCCTCTTCTCGTCAAGACAGGATTTTGGATTGGAAAACTGCCGAGCAGATTCCTTGGGGAGTCCTAATCTTATTTGGAGGTGGTTTGGCTTTGGCAGAAGGATTTAAATCAACAGGACTCGCAGAATGGATCGGTCAAAATTTTACTGCTATTGAAGGTGTAGGGTTTTTCATTCTTCTGTTTATAGTGGTAGCTGCAGTTAATTTTCTAACAGAGGTTACTTCCAATGTTGCCACAGCCTCAATGATACTTCCAATTCTCGCCTCAGTAGCTCTCAAACTTGACATCCATCCTTTTGGATTGATGATTGGAGCGACCATCGCTGCAAGCTGCGCTTTCATGCTTCCAATAGCTACACCTCCCAATGCGATCGTATTCGGATCCGGTTACCTCAAAATGAGTGATATGGTAAAAGCTGGATTCTGGCTCAATATTATCTCCATTATTTTGGTCACCCTAATGGTCTATTTTGTATTACCTTGGATGTGGGGGATTGACTTGGAAGCTTATCCATTTTAGGAATAGAATTTCGGATTTTGGGAGACTGTTCAAATAACCCTCCCAAAATCCGAAATTACCTTTTCAACTACTATTCTATCCCAATTTTGTACTCTTTCGTCCCATTTTTTTGACTGCCGAACCAGTCTAGGTTAAGCTTGTTGAAAATTTCAACCAGAAAGCTAAACCAACTCTTTTATGAAATTTCAAATAACCATTGAAGCTCCTGTTGATCCATTTCACTTTCAATGTATAGTTCTCCTATGGATACCAACCTAGCCCAAAATCAAAAACAGAAGAAAGTGTATTTTCTGCTTATTCTGTTAGCTGCCATTTACCACCTCATCCTTTCTTTGAATTGACGAGGCATTCCAATCCTAAACTTCTACTCTGAAAAATCATTTCTATCTTCCTCCTATGAAATCCAAAAGTCTTGATTTCCGACAAATCGAATGGTGGATCGTCACCAGTGCGACTCTGACCGCCTTTCTGTTTATTCTTTTTGGGTACAGTCCTCGTTTTTCTGAAGATTCTGGTTTTGAAATTTTCAAATTCGCCAGCCGGCTTCTTATCCTTGCTGTACTATATTCAGCTTTCCATTTGGTCCACATGGTCCTGATTCCCAGCTACCAAACCGAACCAAAAAAATGGAAAAACATCCTCAAAATCATCCTCACTGGATTGGTTGCATTTGCTGTGTCAGCCATTTTCGGCTATCAGGCCCAGTTGACTTCAGCTCCTTTTCCCACTTTCTACCTTGGAATCATTGTCCTTTACGCCTGCTATCTCATTGCTTCCAATCTCCTCACGCAAGCACTCACCCCACCCAAACTTCGTGATTTCCAAGCCTACAATATCACCCGACTGATTTTCACCTATCTGTTTACCTTCTTTTTTCTGATCCAAATCAATCCTGTCAGCAGTGAAGGACCTTCCCTTATTTTCGGGATTTTTATTCCTGTGATTTTGATTGCCAGCTTCTACAATTTCTTTTTGGTCTATGGAAAAAAGAAAACCGGTCAAATCAAGCAAGCCAGGTGGTATAATTGGAGTTTAGTGGTTGGAATGTTCATCTTGTTTGGAATTATCGCTGCCAATGAAAATCAAGAAGAGATCTTGCTGATCGGTGGCTTGGGCGCCAATGCCTTTATCCAGTTGATTTTTTTCCCATTGACTTCCTTGCTGTTTAAAAAATACGATTCCTTCATAGGTCGGATTTCTACCCTTTCCACTCAAGTAGACCAGGGCAATGCCAGCTTTGACTTTCTTCGTTCCCAGATCAATCCTCATTTTTTATTCAATGCCTTGAATACCCTGTATGCTAGTGCCTTGATTGAAAATGCTGAAAAAACCTCAGATGGAATTCAGAAACTGGGAGACATGATGCGCTTCATGCTTCATGAAAATCAGCTTCCGTCCATCTCACTTTCTCGGGAAATTGATTACCTCAAAAACTACCTGGATCTACAGCTGATGAGGTTTGGATCTCAGTCAAATCTCGAAATGGATATTCAACTCAATGATGATAATTGCCAAGGGGAAATCGCTCCGATGTTGATAATTCCTTTTGTAGAAAATGCCTTCAAGCATGGCATTTCTGCCAAGGAAAAATCCTGGATTCGCCTCAATCTGAGATGCATGTCCGGTTCGGTTCATCTGGACCTAGTCAATAGTGTTCATCCTGAAAAGCCCCAAAATGAAAAATCCCGCGAAGAATCCGGCATCGGTCTGGACAATGTGAAAAAGCGTCTGGAAATTCTCTATCCTGAAAAGCATCAGTTAAGCATCATTACCAACGATACTGATTTCTTTGTTCATCTTTCGGTTCAAATTCACTCCTGATGATTAAGGCAATTGCCATTGATGACGAATCTTTCGCCTTGGAGGTGATCAAATCACACGCCTCCAAGGTTCCTTTTCTAGAGCTCCAAGGGGTATTTACAGATGCTATTTTGGGTTTAGAATTTTTGAAAAATCACCAAGTAGACCTGCTCTTCCTAGATATCAACATGCCCGATATTTCAGGAATTGACCTTGCAGCATTGGTACCCAAAGAAACCTTGGTGGTATTCACGACTGCCTATTCGGACTACGCGGTCAAAGGTTTTGAGTTGGATGCTTTGGACTATTTATTGAAGCCATTCAACCTCAGTCGCTTTCTCAAATCTTGCCAAAAGGCTCAAGAATGGATTGACCTCCGGCCAAAAAATGAGCCTGCATTCCTATTCGTAAAGACCTCTGATGGACAAGTACGAGTTGATTTTGCAGATTTATTGTATTGCGAAGCGCAGGGTAATTATGTCATATTTCAATTACCGACTCAAAAAATCCAAAGCCGAATGACCCTGTCCGAAACAGAAAAGTTACTGCCCTCTTACTTTGTGAGAACTCATCGTTCCTTTTTGGTAAACCCAAACCTAATTACCAAAGTGGAAAGGCACCAAGTTTGGGTAAAAAGCTTTCCAGTTCCGGTGAGCTCCTCATTTTTAGATCAGGTGAAGGAAAAACTTCAAAGCTAGTCTCTTAGAAAAAAGGAGGATTTGAATTCCCTTCGATATTCCATAGGAGTCTTGTTCATTCGTTCTCTGAAGAGTTTGTTGAAATTGGAAAGCGTAAAAAATCCACATTCGTAGGAAATTTCGCTGATGTTTAGGTCGCTTTCGTGAAGCAATTTACAGGCATGAGAAATTCGAACTTCAGTCAGAAAATCAGAGAAAGACTTATTGACACGAGATTTGAAAAATCTGCTAAAAGCCGAAACAGAAAGATTAGAAAGTTGTGCAGCTTCTTCCAAACTCACTTTTGACTGAAAATTCTGCATTACATACTCGTACACCTGCCCCATTCGGTCTTTTTCTGATTCCTTATTGGTGTTGATGTAGCCCGCGTCTGCGATGAGCTTGCAATCCTTAGAATCCACAAGCAAGTCCAACAATTTGAGTAAATGCAAAATGCTCTTTGTCCCTTTCAGATGGAGGAGTTCCAGCATCATTTTTTTGACTTGGATATTAGTCTCTCCCACGACTTCAATTCCTCTTTCGGACAGCTTGAGCATCCTTGAAATCCCCTCAAATTCTTCCAGCTGAAATACGGATTCATTTAAAAAGTTATCCGGAAAATAGATCACCACACCATGGGTCTCGAGTCCATTTTCGGGATGATGATAGGCTTTGTCATTTTTCCATAAGTGGGGCAAATTAGGGCCAGTTAGCACCATATCCCCTTCCCTAAAGCTCTTAGTATGATCACCGATAAACCTTGTCCCTTTACCTTTCAGCACGACAAATAATTGGTATTCAGAGTGAAAATGCCAGTTGACATCAAAAAATGGAGCTATTAACTCTCTGATTACAAATGCTTTTCCTTCAGGAATTCTGGATTTTTGAACTGGATTTTTCACTGTATTATTACTTTTTTGACTCGTAAACCTTCTTAATTTTGGTAAAAAACAGTCATAAATCAAGGAAAAACAGTAAGGATTTGACGTGGTAAATCCTGAATATTAAGTTCTAGAAAAATTGAAAACCCAAAGTATGAACCAAAACATGAATTTGAGACGATTCAGTCTCTTGATCTTGAGTATGGTGCTCCTTTTTTCCTCCTGTGGAAGAAAGAATCAATTCCTTTCCATGACCGAACCAAGAAGGGTAGAAATACTCGTGCTCGGACATGAAAGTGAACACCATAATTCAGAAAAATTGATGATGCATCTTGGAACTCCCCTTTTCCAAAAAGGCATCAATCTCACCTACACCACTGATCTGAATGATCTAAATGAGGAGGTGCTTTACAACTATGACGGCCTGATGATTTATGCCAATCATGATTCTATCAGCGCAAGTCAGGAAGCTGCATTGAAAGATTATGTCCAAAGTGGCAAAGCCCTGATCCCGGTTCACAGTGCCTCTTGGTGCTTCCGCAACTCAGATTGGTATGTGAAAACAGTAGGCGGTCAGTTCAAATCCCACGGCGACGGTAAGTTCACTGCCAAAATTGTAGATGCTGCTCACCCAATCATGCAAGGCATTCAGGAGTTTGAAACATGGGACGAGACTTATGTTCACTCTCAGCTGAATCCTGCCATGCATGTCTTGATGCAACGTGATCAGGAACCATACACTTGGACTTTGGAAGAAGGCGATGGAAGAGTGTTTTACACAGCTTATGGCCACAATGAAGAGACTTGGAAGCAGCCAGAATTTCAGGAATTGATTGCCAATGGTATCCTTTGGGCTGTAGGTGATAAAGTAAATGAACTCCTTACGGCTTATCAGATTCCTACACCGCAATTCCAGGATGCTGACATTCCAAACTATGAGAAAAAAGATCCTGCCCCTCGTTTCCAACTCCCGCTTTCTCCAGAAGAAAGTATGAAACTGGTTCAACTTCCGATTGAGTTTGAAATGGAGCTATTTGCCAGCGAACCAATGATTATCAACCCAATGGCTTTTGCTTGGGATGAGCGCGGACGTCTTTTTGTGATTGAGACAGTGGACTATCCTAACGAAGTCAGAACCGAAGGTGGAAATGATAAAATCAAAATATTGGAAGATACTGATGGAGATGGCAAGGCGGATAAAGCAACTGTCTTCGCAGATAATTTGAATATCCCAACTTCTATCATGGCGGTCAATGGCGGTATTTTGATCTCCATGGCTCCTGACTTTGTATTCTTAAAAGATACAGATGGAGACGATGTGGCTGATGTGAGGGAAGTGATCATGACCGGATGGGGAAAAAGCGATACCCACGCAGGTCCATCCAATTTGAAATATGGCTTTGACAATAAAATCTGGGGTGTTTTGGGATACTCTGGTTTCAATGGAGAAGTAAGTGGACGTCAACTTTCTTTCGGACAAGGTGTCTATCGATTTGACCCAACAGGAGAAAACCTCCAATACCTAGGCAACACCTCCAACAATACCTGGGGTCTAGGTTTCACCGAAGATTTCGAAACCTTCATTTCCACAGCAAATGGACAGCACAGCGTCTATTTCTCCATGGCCAACAATTACTTGAAGCGTCCGATTTTCCAAGGATCTGCTAATACCGTTCATGGGATTGACAGCCATTACGACATGCCTCACTTGACTCCATTCTTGAGACAGGTGGATTGGCATGGAAGCTACACAGCAGCTGCAGGTCACAATTTCTACACAGCGAGAAGCTTCCCTGAAAAATATTGGAACCGAATCGCTTTCGTAGCCGAGCCAACCGGTCGTGTGCTTCACAATGCCATCATCAACTCAGAAGGTTCAGGATTTAAAGAGAAAAACGGTTTCAATATCTTGGCTAGCTCCGATGAATGGTTCTCCCCTGTTCACGCTGAAGTTGGTCCTGACGGAGCACTTTGGGTAGCTGATTGGTACAACTTCATCATCCAGCACAACCCGACTCCAAGAGGTTTTGAAAATGGTGCGGGTAATGCCTACATCAACCCACTTCGTGACAGCAAACATGGTCGTATCTACCGAATCAAGTACAAGGGTGGAGAAGATTCAGAAACATTTGACCTCAAAGATGCCGACAGCGACGAACTCATTGAGGCATTGCAAAGTGACAACATGTTCTGGAGATTGACTGCGCAGCGATTGATCGTAGAAAAGCAGGACAAGTCAGTCTTGGCAGAACTTTACAAAATCATCGCAGATCCTAAAGTGGACAAAGTTGGTCTGAACGGTCCTGCGATCAATGCACTTTGGGCCCTTCATGGCTTGGGTGAATTGACCGGTGAAAATGCAGAAGCCAGTGCTGCAGTAGAGAAAGCACTTTCCCATCCATCTGCAGCAGTTCGTAAAAATGCCTTGAGAGTACTTCCAAAAACCGAAGCTTCTCTAACTGCCATTCTAAATTCAGGTGTGATCAACGATTCAGATTTACATACCAGAAAGTATGCTTTCTTGGCCATATCTGACATGCCATTCTCTGAGTCTGCTGCAAAGGCTTTGTTGGAAGCGGCTAAAAATGAAGAAAACGGAAAAGATGCTTACTTGCCTCAAGCGGTGTTTGCAGCAGTACTTTCCCACCCTACTGAATTTGCCAAGCGAGAAAACACCAAAGCCCTTCAGGCAGGTGGTGATGTAGAACTTTCTTTGGCAGATCGTATCAGCAGGAGCTTGGTTGCTGAGCAGTATCCACTGGATCAACGAAACAGCATCCTTTTCCCGCCTGATGTGGCAGGAAAGGAAATCGCTATTCGAATGATGATTTCTAAGGCTGAAAATCCATTGGAAGGTGTTCTTGTCGCTCAAGGAAATAACACCAATGGCTACAGCTTGTACATCATCCAGGATGCGCTCCATTTTGCGGTAGCACAGGATGAAAAACTCACGATCCTAAGCAGCAAAAAAGCGCTACCAGAGGAGCAGTTTACAATAGATGCGACACTTACTGCAGACGGTACCATGACACTAAAAATCAACGGAGAGGAAATCGGAAAAGGCAAAACCAAAGGATTGTTTGCCAAAGAACTTACTCCAAGAAGTGTGCGTGTAGGCAGAAATGACGGTAGAAATGTGGTCGGCAAATACGAAGGCACCTGGTGGTTTGGTGGCCGATTGAGCAATAAATCTACCCTTTCACTGAAAAAGCCGGGAACTTCCCTCGAAGATGAAGCCAGCCTTGCCGATGCTGCCAAAGCAAATGGAACCTCCTTTGTAAAATTGAGTGTGATACCTCATGAGATGAAGTTTGACAAGGCTTCCTTTACTGTGAAAGCAGGTTCACAGGTTACCATTGACTTCGAAAACCCTGACTTCATGCAGCATAACTTGGTTGTAGGTCAAAAAGGCGCAATGGAAACCATCGGAAAAGCTGCTGATGAGTTGGCCCGTGATCCTAAAGGTGCAGAAATGAACTTCATTCCTAAAATCCCTCAGGTAATCGCAGCAACCCGACTTGTAGATCCGGAAGGACGCGAATCACTGGTATTTGTAGCGCCAACTGAGCCAGGAGAATATCCTTTTGTATGTACCGTTCCTGGTCACTGGAGAATTATGAACGGAATCATGATCGTGCAGTAACTGATGGCTTTAGACGTAAAATTTGCAGTCAGTACTTGGCTGTGGACTTCGCCTTTCAATAAAGAAACGGTCGCTCTTTTCCCTAAAATCAAAAGCTACGGCTACGATTCGGTGGAGATTCCCGTGGAAGATCCTTCCTTAATCGACTTGGATTTAGTGAAGAAAGCACTGGCAGATAATGGGCTCAGTCCCATTATCTGCGGGGCTTTCGGGCCAAGTAGAGACTTGACTCATGAAGATCCTTCCTTTCATCAAACCTGCTTTGACTACCTCGATGCTTGCTTTCACATCGCCTCCGAATTGGGTGCTGGGTTCGTGGCTGGTCCGATGTATTCAGCCGTGGGAAAAGCACGATTGGTATCACCCGAGCAAAAGAAAATCGAATGGAATCGCGCCGTCACCAACCTTCAGAAAGTAAGTAAACGAGCCGGTGAATTTGGTCTGGAAATCGCCATTGAAACCCTAAATCGCTTTGAAACAGATCTGATCAATACTGCTGAGGAACTCATGCAATTGATCCATGATATCAATGAACCACAAGCAAAAGCGATTTTGGATGGCTTTCACATGAATATCGAGGAACCGGATATCGAGGCAGCTATAAAAAGAGTGGGTGATAAATTAATCCACGTGCAAGTTTCTGAAAACTATAGAGGCACACCAGGAACAGGACAGACCAACTGGGCGGCTTGGAAGCGAGGGCTAGAAGCAATCAACTATTCAGGCACCATCTCGATCGAGAGCTTTACCCCAAATGTAAAAGAACTCGCAGGGGCTGTCTGCATTTGGAAACCCTTGGTGCCTAGTCAGGATGGCTTTGCCAAAGAAGGCTTGGAGTTTCTAAAGAAGTGGGCCGCTGATTAAGCGAGAAGACGGAAGACAGGAGACCGAAGAAATGGAAAAATATAAAGGCTGTCCGAATCTGAACCAGAATAAAAAATAAGCGAGAAGACGGAAGACAGGAGAAGGAAGATCGAGTAAAAGTAAGATACCAAGGAAGTCCAAAGCTAATCAAGAATAATTAATCACTTAATAAAAAATTAAATCAAAAAGAAACCCAAAAAAATGAAATGGTCTTCCGAAGGCAGCTTTTGGAGATTTCGGATTTCATACTTCAGCATTCTGAATTTGTATCTTCCGTCTTCCGTCTTCGGTCTTCCATCTTTTTAAAAAACTAAATACCCATGAGTCAAAAACAAATTAACATTGCCATCATCGGCTTGGGCTTTGGTGCCGAATTTATCCCCATCTACCAAAAGCATCCTTTGGCTAACATGTATGCAGTGTGCCAGAGGAATAAAGAAAAAGCAGAAGAAATCGGAAAAGCTTTCGGTATCGAGAAAGTCTACACCGACTATGACGAATTGCTGAAAGACCCCAATATCGACGCGGTACATATCAATACCCCAATTCAAAATCACGCAGAACAGTCCATCAAGGCACTGAAAGCAGGCAAACACGTCGCTTGTACAGTACCTATGGCGACGACCGTAGAAGAATGCCGTCAGATTGTGGAACTATGCAATCAGACGGGCTTAACCTACATGATGATGGAGACGGTGATTTATAGCCGTGAATTCCTCTTCGTGAAGGAGATGTATGAGAAAGGTGAATTGGGTAAAATCCAATTCCTCCGTGCTTCCCATCAGCAAGAAATGGCCGGATGGCCGGGCTATTGGGAAGGACTCCCTCCTATGCATTATGCTACGCACTGCGTGGGTCCTGTTTTGGCTTTGCCAAAGGGTCAGGCAGAATACGTGTCGTGCCTCGGTTCAGGTCGAATCGATGAAAATCTGATTCAAAAATACGGTTCTCCTTTCGCCATCGAAACTTGCCACATCAAGCTCAAAGACTCTGATTTGGCAGCAGAAGTGACCCGTTCGCTATTCAACACAGCAAGACAATATCGAGAAAGCTTTGATGTGTATGGATCTAAAAAGTCATTTGAATGGACCTTGATCGAGCACGAGGATTCCGTGATCCATACTGGAGAAGTGCCTGAGAAAGTGAAAATCCCAGACTATGCGCATCTACTTCCTGCAGAAATCGCTCCATTCACTACCCAAGGAGTATATGATTCAGACGAAAATCAGCACCTTTCCTTTATCCAAGGTTCAGGTCACGGTGGATCACATCCGCACTTGGTTCACGAGTTTTTAATGGCCTTGACCGAAGGTCGAGCACCTTATCCAGATGCAGCTCAATCAGCCAATATCACCTGCGTGGGAATCTTGGCACACGAGTCAGCCATGGAAGGCGGCAAGATCAAATACCTCCCTGAGTTTACACTCAGTAAGAAGTAAAATAATAAAGGCCTGGAGATTATCCAGGCCTTATTTTTTGAAGTTAAATTTAAACACCACAGAGGGCACAGAGAGAGCTAAGAAATTATACCTTTTCAATTCCCTAATGACTAGCAAATTCGATCAAGAACTTTTCCAAAGTTTAGAACTTTGGAAAAGCTGTAGATAAGGTAGAGAATTCTACATTTGTTATCCACTAGCATCCGTCTTCGGTCCTCGGTCTTCCAGCACCTCTCACTTCACCTTTTTCGCCTCAGCGGTAAACATATCCATCAGCGAACCAGCGGCATTTTCGTCGTCCACTTTTTTCAAACTGATGTAAACATCATATCCCTGGATATTGAAATAACCAGTAAGGACATCTCCAGAGATTGATACGGAAGACATCACTTTTTCAGTACCAGAAGCATCCTCCATAAAATAGCCCATGGTCTTTCCTTCTTTGGTTTCAAATCTCATTGGAATCGTAGCTGTGCCTTGAGGTGTATCCTTCACGGTTACTGCCCATTTTCCTTCAAAATATTCTGGAGTAAGCGCATTGAAACTCATTAAGCCTGCACTGGCAACGAAAGCAAATAAAGTAATGAGTAAAATGTTGGATAATTTTTTCATGTGATGAAAGGGTTAGATTGATTCAAAATTTAGGAAAAAAACAAATCCAAACTTCCGATGCTATAGAAAAGACTCCTTCTTTTCTCTGCAAAAAAACAGCTGACAGCTTCACAAAGCCATCAGCTGCTAATTAAACTTTCTTTACAGTCACTTTCTAGTGATTACCTCGAATACAAGGTAAGCTTTTTCATGGACCAAGGATGTTCCCCTTTACTCAGAGACTCCATCTTCAAATACCTAAACTTACCCGAACTTGTCCAGCTCAACGAATTTAGGCCAGGATTACCTTTCCCTTGGGCTACTTTGGTCCAGCTTTTCCCATCGGTGCTTAAAGAAACAGTGTATTCCAAGGGAAACCCTTCTTTACCACCATCAAACTGCACCTCTGAAATCGCCTGTGGACTTGGCAACTGTACCATAAACCACATTCCAGGCGCTTGTGGGGTTTCTGTTTTCCATCCTTTGTAAGAAAATGCATAACCAGGGTCCTTGGAGGAGCCTACACCCTGAAGGGCAGTACTGCTTGCTGTGGCTTTCCAATTGTCCTGAAAAGTCAAAGCCTTTGGTATTTCCCCCACCAATTCCTCAAAGGAATAAGCCTCTTTTCTGGATTCGGTTTCCTTTCGGATTTTAGCCACGTAATCCGGAGTGATAAAGGAACCCGTATTTCCAAAATCATTTCGAATGTAGGAAAGCACCGAAGCAATATATTCGTCCGAATTGGTCTTCATGGAGATCATCACTCCTTCATAATTTTTATTCTCTATCGCACCTTTCAAGCCATGCAGCATCACTTTAGTGGCATACTCAAGATGACCGAGAATCCTAGACGAACCAGAGAATGGCGGTGCAATCAAGCGTCCTTCACCTGCCGGAGAACCCAAGCCTTTTGGGCCGTGACAGGTCGAGCAATAGCTGTCAAAAATCGTCTTCCCTTTTACAAAAAGCGCCAATTCCTCCTTTTCAAACTTGGTCTCAGCTGCCTTTTTGGTTTCCTCCAGCTTTTCCAATAGTTGGGTTCCTACGACTTGAATACCTTGTGATGGATTTTTTTGAAGGACAGTCTGAATCAACTGATCAACCTTGTCGATTTTGAGCACTCGAGCACTGAGCAAGGCTTGAATAGCTACTTCAGGATTGGCATCCATGGCCGCTGTTGTGTATAAATCGGCCAAGGATTTTTCACCATACTTGTACAAGGTTTCGGCAGCTCTCAATCCCTGCATTTTGAGTTTGGGATTGGAATCGGAAATAAATTTCTTCACCAAATCTGGAGTCAAGCCACCCAAACCTTCCAAGGTCCAAAGGGCATGAATCCGCGCCAGTTCATTTTTTGAACTGCTTGCCATTGCAACCAACTCAGGAATGATGGTCTTATCTTGATTGAGAATCATAGTCTGCTGAGCCATGTCTCTCCACCAGCCATTTGGATGCTCCAAATGGCGAATCAGCTGCTTGGAGGTCTCCTCGTACATTCTTGGTTTTTCCGTATTTCTAGGCATTCCCTCATAGGAAAGCCTCCAAATCCGTCCATTACCAATCACATCATCCATTTGGTATTGCTGGATTTTGGTGCGGAGGTAGCTACCCTCCTGGGTCCACTCCCCTTCCTGTATAATCCCCCGATACATGTCGACGATATACAGCGTCCCATCTGGTGCGGTCGCCATATCCACAGGTCTAAACAGAGGATCGGTCGATTGAATAAACTCCGACTCCTCTTGGATGTATTTGTTTTGTAGGTAAGAAAGCCCTTCCACCTTTTCGGTGACGACACGTCTTATGATTCTACCCACAGGCTCCCCGTAGATGTAATCACCCACGAGGTCTTTTGGCAAGCGGTCGCCTCGGAACACGTCATTTCCAGCGGCACCGGTCACATTGGCCAAAGAGCCATCAGGCTTGGCTTCCTGCATTCCCGGTTGGAAATCGGCCAGTTTCACCAAGCTGTAAGGAACCCGAAAACCCTCTTTGAGCGCACCTTTGACAGAAAAATTTCCATAAACGATTGGGAATTGAAAACCCTGAGGAACTCCACCGGCTCCGTCTTGAAAAAAGATTGTACCGTAGTTGTCCTGGGTCACACCCCACTGACCCCAAGGATTTCCGCTTTCTTCTTGGATCACACCAGCTGGAGTCCAGCGGATGCGCTTATTGTTGTAGGTACTGTACATCCAGTTGTCCAAGGCCCAGGTAAGGAAGCTCGTCTGATGCTCCACATTGCCTGATCTGCCCAGGCCGGAAGCAAAAAGTTCTTTTTTATCTGCCTTGCCATCCCCATCGGTATCGGTAAATCGGTACACATGATCCTCGTTGGATTCCATGGAGAGAATGCTGTTTGGGCCAAAAGGAACCACGTAACGCGGAAACACCAAACTGTCCAAAAAAACTATCCCAGTTTCATACACCCCATCGTCATCCAGGTCTTCCCATCGGGAGATTCGTGAAGTGGGTAGTAGCTCACCAGTCGCATCCAAGTCCTGCATGTAGGTTCGGAGTTCCAGTACGTACATTCTTCCATTTCCATCAAACTGAATAGATGCCGGCTCGCGAATCTGAGGCTCGGAAAGCACCGGATCCATCGAAAATCCCGGCTTAAGCACAAAGGATTTCTTCTGCTCATTGGCAGAGACAGGTACCACAGGCGGCTTTGGACTCAGGTCGATTCCTTTCCAGATCGGTGACTCCAAGTCTATTCCTTCAGGAAGCGCTACACTCGGAAAAGGCTCCTGCAAGCGCATGGGATCCATCGACTCCGCAGGAGACACCTCAAATGGGGATCGCTCAGGCGCCTGACAGGCAACTACGGCCACACAAGCACCTAGGCAAAACATACTTTTCAAGTTCAAGCTCATATGATCAAGTTTCGTAACTTCTGTTTCAGTTTCTTAAGATACCGCCTTTTACTATTTTCCAAACCTATTCACTCTCTCGTGCCACCCTTGGACAAACTCGATATCCATGGATAAAAATATTTGCTTTTTGCCTATTTTATAATTTTTTTCAAAAAGTAATTTCACATTTATAGAAAATTTCAACCAAGATCTTTATGTTTTCCAGATTTCAACTTCTTCCCTCCCTGCTCTTGTTTTGGGTAGGTGCACTTTTTACTTCCTGTGAAAAACCTGCTCCATCCAAACCAAACGGTCCTGTCGTCATGGCCTACTATGTCCCCGAACGGGATTACCAACCCGAGAAAATCCCCGTGGAAAAGCTCACCCACATCATTTTCTCCTTTACCAATGTGATCGATGGGGAAATGAAATTTAGAAATCTGGAGGATTCAGGACCAAAGCTTGAAGCCTTAGTGAAGCAAAAAGAGCGAAATCCAAACCTAAAAGTGATGATCGCCTGTGGGGGCTGGGGAGCAGATGGATTCTCCGATATGGCCTTGACTCCCGAAAGCCGCGCCAAATTCATCGAAAGTGCTCGGGCTTTTATCCAACAGTACCAACTCGACGGCATGGACATGGATTGGGAATATCCAGGTATCTCCGGAGCGGGAACTATGGCAAGACCGGAAGACACCCAAAACTTCACCGCCCTGATGAAAGGCCTTCGTGAAATGCTGGACACCTTTGATTCTCCCAAGGTCTTGACCTTTGCCTCGGCCGGTTGGGAACGGTATTACGATTTTATCGAGGTAGATGAAGTCATGAAGTATGCGGACTATATGAATGTGATGACCTATGACCAGGTGTCGGGAGAGTCCATCTTCACCGGTCACCATACTCCACTAGGAAGAGCAAGCAAAGACGACCTTTCTGGCACACCTTTTCAGGCTCAGCTTGACAGCCTCGTCGCTATAGGAGAAAAGACCGATAATGAGCCCCATTCGGTCAAAAAGATCGTCGATTACCTGATTACAAGAGGTGTCAAGCCTTCACAGATTGTAATCGGATCGGCCTTCTATGGAAGAGTCTGGAAAGGCGTCCCTCCTGCCCATCAGGGTTTATACCAAAAGAGCCGTGACATTCACATCGGTTGGTATGCCTACCACGAGATCCGATCCAAGTATGAGACCGACAGCAGTTTTGTGAGGTATTGGGATGAACATGCAAAAGCCCCCTATATGTATCAAGCCGCAGACAGCCTGCTCGTGTCCTATGATGACACCGTCTCTGTGGCTCTTAAAACTCGCTTTGCCATGGATAAACAATTGGGAGGTATCATGTTTTGGGAATTAGGAAATGACACCAAAGAACCGGGTAGCTTGCTGGATGCAATTGATAAAGAAGCCAAAAAAGACAAAAAATAGGACCAAAGTGAAATTTTGAGGGGAAAGGAATGGAAGAAATTCTCATTCCTTTTTTCTTTTACTTCAGAATACTATGCCCAGAAAGAGGAAATTACTGTAGAAGATATAAAAGAGAAAAAGAAGCGAAACCAAAATAGGGCACAATTAGATAATTATCATTATTTAAACTTTCAACCCTTTCGGATTTGTGATTTGAAAGCCCAATTTAACCTAAAATAAAAAAACCACTCATTTCTGAGTGGTTTTTGGAGCCCCTTGCCGGGATCGAACCAGCGACCTACTGATTACAAGTCATAATTTTAACTTTCCTTTATCTTCTCTTGGTTTCAAAAAGTGCCATTTTTAGCTAATTAAGCCACTTTTTATTCCTTTCTTTTCTCTTATTTGGTTGTTTTTAACCCTCCTTGTATGTATATTGTATGTATCAAATAAGAATCAAATTCGATTTTAACATACTGTTTTTCAATGTAATATGATTGGAGTTACCACTGCTATAATACAAGATAGACGCATTAAAAGAAAAGATGGCACCTACGCCATTAAACTCCGGGTTACTTTCAATAGGGAGCAGAAATACTATCCACTTAATATTTCTTTAACCCCAGAGGATTGGGAAAAAACCAATATCCAGAAGCCCAGGAATGAAGCCAAAGAGCGTAGAATCTATTTCAATAAGATTGAACAAAGGGCTATAGAAATCATCAAAGAACTTCACCCCTTCTCTTTCCAGTCTTTCGAGAAGAAATTCAACCAAAAAACAGATCGCAGCAAGGATGTTCTTAGCTATATGGAGTCATACATCAAGCAGCTATCTAAAGACGGAAGAAGTGGCACTGCCGATAGCTATAAATGCGCTTCCAATTCTTTTTCAAAATTCATTAAGACCCGAAACCGAAAGAAACTTCAGTTTGCAGATGTTACCCCAGATTGGTTAAAAGACTACGAAAAGTGGATGGTTGACACTGGCAAAAGTTTAACCAGTACTGGCATCTACCTGAGAAGCCTCCGCACCATCATGAATATTGGAATTGAGGAAGGCATAATTTCACAAGAGTTCTACCCTTTCGGCAAACGTAAGTATCAAATTCCTGCAGGTCGCAATATCAAGAAAGCCCTCACTCTTGCAGACATTAAGAAGATAGTCACTTACGAGCCAACTACAGAATCTGAGCAAAGAGCCCGTGATCTTTGGATATTCAGCTATCTATGCAATGGAGCAAACATTAAGGATATTGCACGGCTGCAATACAAAAACATCGACTCCAAAAAGATCACATTTGTGAGGGCAAAAACGGAGCGAACCACCAAGCAGGATTTAAAGCCCATAATGGTCGTACTCCTTCCAGAGATACAAGCAATCATTGATAGATGGGGTGCAAAGCCGACTTTACCAGAAACCTACGTTTTCGAATTGCTTAAGAAAACAGATACCCCAGACCAGATACTTGCCAAAGTTCGACAGGCTACCAAAACAATTAACAAGTACATGAAGCGAATTGCCAATCACCTGGAGCTGGACATCAACCTGACCACATACACCGCTCGCCATTCATTTGCTACCGTTCTCAAACGATCAGGAGCACCCACTGAATTTATCAGCGAAAGCCTTGGGCACAAAGACCTGCGAACAACTGAAAACTATTTGGATAGCTTTGAGGATAACGTTAAAGAATCATTCCAAAAACAGCTTCTCAATTTTGAATGATGAAAATATTATCTAACAATCAAACAAAAATACTTGACGATATTCTCTACCAGGGGCTTCGCCCTTGGTCAGAGAAAAACAGCGTGGACGAAAAGTTTGCTCCAAAGTTCCGTGCCCTGAAAGAAGCCTCCACTGATTATCCATTCCGGTATGAAATCAAATTTGAAAGGCCATTTGACAACAAAACCAAGTACTACTCAAAGCTGATTCTAAACACCCTCAAAACGGACATTGAAAAGCTCTACAACCTCATCAGTGAGGATGATACAGAAAACCTCATCCGCTATTGGCTGGATGACACCCTGAACAAGCGTTTAAAGACCCGTTTAAAGGATATTGGAAAGCTGATTAAAGAGAAGGATTTTGATTTGGTTTACATAGATCCCAAGAAAGCTTCCATTGAATTTGACCAGGCACACAAAGCCAACACCTATATCATCCAATTGCTAAAGCTTGCATACATGCAACTTTACCTCGAAATCCAAGATGCTTTCAGCACTTGGATTGATGACAAGTTGGTGATAGAGGATTTTTACACCCAGCTACTACTTGAACCAATACCGCAAAAAGCTTTATTGACCGAGATTCAAATCATTGAAGTTGAAGCAAAGAAAGAACCAACTAAAAAGTCCCAACCCGAACCAACGGTAAATTCATTTCATTCATTTACCTACAAGCAATTCAGCACAAGTCCAGACAAGCTAACTGATTTATGTGATAGCCTCAAAAAGAACAATTTCATTAGCAAAGAAACTCAGCTATCCAGTTTCAGAAAGATTTTCTCAGGAGACGAAATCAAAACTCCTATTGTCTGGACAGGCAACGTAAGTGAGTTCTATTACTTCGTCAAATTGCTTTACACTAAATACAAATTGGTTGCAGACCTAAAGCAAAACCAATGGAAAGTTGCTTGCAAATGCTTTATTAAAACTGATGGATCATTCTTCGAACATGAAGGTCTTAGGAAAAATCAAGCTCCCAAGTCAACAGGCCATTTATTGGAATCCGCTATTTCATTGCTGAAATAAGCCGCTCGACACTTTACTCCTATTATCTTTTTTCTGTTTTTGTTTAGCCCTCTTTTTCAAAAAAAGTGGGCTATTCTTTTTTTCAGCCCACTCGACACTCGACACTCGACACTCCCCCCGCCATTCTGCACTCATAACGCCCTGTTAGCCATTCTAATTTAGCCCCGTATTCGACAATCGAATATGACATTTGGCCAGATGTCCATTTCCTAATTCATAATTGATTAAGTCATGGACGAAATAATTGAACGTCTTGAAAATCTCCAACACCTAATTGAGAGCCAGGGGATTTACACAAAGGAAGTTTTAAACTTCAATGAAGCTTGCCAGTATCTGGAGCTTTCCCAATCTCACTTGTACAAGTTGACAAGTGCAGGGAGCATTCCGCACTACAAGCCCAATGGAAAGAAGCTCTATTTCAAAAGAAGCGAGTTGGAAAGCTGGTTGCTACGCAACCGCAATTCTACTCAGGAAGAAATAGACCAAAGGGCAGCGGATTACCTAATCAAGAAAGGGAGGGTGAAGCTATGAACGAGATAATGGATATGATCTTGACGCTAACTCAAGACATTAAAACAGTCAAAGCCTACCTCCTCAACTTCCACAAATCACGCTTGGAGCAATTCAGCGAAGAGTGGATTGATGGACAGGTAGTGATGCAAACGCTTCACATCAGCAAAAGAACCCTCCAATCCCTTCGGGATAGTGGGGTTCTTCCCTACAGCCGAATCAATGGCAAGTTCTACTACAAGGTTTCTGATATAGAAGCCTTGCTGGAATCCAATTACTCACCTTCAAAATCAAAGCTCTATGGAGGTAAGTAGAAAAGCCATACTCGACAAAACGCACTACGGCTTAAATATCTACGCCTATGTGCTGCGACAGTACTATCCGGGTGAAACAGTCCTTTCCCTTTCGGGAAGGGACTGCAAACCTGCGAAGAACCCATTCAATGCGGACAAGCCTACATTGTTGGTAAAGGTTGTTGACAGTTGCGCTACGCACACCGATTCAGAAGAAGCCATTGCACAAGGCAATGTCTTTGATTTTGCAGCACTTCATTTCAGCCTCGAAGGGCAAGCCCTTCTCGATAAGCTGAATGAAGACCTGCATTTGCGCATTGGTAAGCAACAAGGTTTTTACGCTCAGGCAGATTCGCAACCTACGGTTGCTATTCCTGAAATAGTCAAACCAGCTGCGCCAGTTTTCAGCTATTTCAATAAGCCTGTCACCAACGTAATCCCAAGTCGGCAAGCCTCCTTGGTTGAGGTGTACAACCTTATCAAAGGCAATGAATTTGCTTCGTGTACAAGTACACTCCGCAACATTCCCGACCCGAAGGAAGCCAGAAAGTACAAGGCTCAAAATTTCGATTATGTGACCTTCTCAGGCACATTCTCCAAGAGAAATGATGCAAACCTTCAACGACATTCAGGTTTGCTCACAATTGATTTTGACCACATTCAGGACATTCCTATACTCAAGACGGCACTACTCAACGACCATTACTTTGAAACGGAGCTACTGTTTGTGTCTCCTTCAGGTGATGGCCTCAAATGGGTAATCCCAATCGACTTGACGCAAGCAAAACACCAGGACTATTTCAAGGCAGTGGCAAACTACGTTTCCCACACCTACCAACTCGAAATAGACCAGTCCGGAAAGGATATTTCAAGAGCCTGTTTCCTTCCGCATGATTCAGAAATATTCATCAATCCTAAATACTTGTAGGACATGGAAAGAAAAACATTCAATCCGCAGGATTGGCTTAATCAGCCAACCCCGCAACCGAAAGTTACAGAGCAACCAACTTTCAATAAAGATTCTCAATCAGACGAAGTAGAGCGCATCATCCAAAACATTGAAGCCAACCGAACAGATATTACCTCTACGTATAGCGATTGGGTAAATATCGGTTTTGCCTTCTCTGATGAGTTTGGAGAAAATGGCCGCACCCTATTTCATAGGGTGAGCCAGTTTTATCCAGGCTATTCCGCCCCGGAGTGCGACAAGCAATTTGACAATTGCTTGAAATCAAAAGGTCATGGCGTTTCACTAAAGACCTTTTTCTACCTCGCCAAAGATGCAGGAATTGACATTACACCTCCACGGACAGAAAAACAGGATCATCGAACTTTCAAAAGTGAAAAGCTGAAGGACAGTCAATCAGACCGCCAACAGCCCGAGAAGCAGGAACCGGAGCAAATGCCAACATTTCCCGATTCCTTGTTTCCTGAACTTCCTGAATTTCTTCAAAAGGTTGTGGAGGTTGCCACCTCGAATGAGGAACGGGATATTCTTCTCCTTGGCTCTATTGGTGCTATCAGTGCATGTTTACCCAAAGTTTCAGGTATCTATGACGGTAAGCGAGTATTTGCCAATCTATTCCTATTCATTACAGCCCAGGCATCCGCAGGAAAAGGCCGCTTGGTGCATTGCCGCCAGTTGGTCAATCCAGTTCATAAAGAACTACGGGAACAAGCCAAACTCCACAAGCAGCACTATGAATTGGAAATGGCAGAATACAACGCCAAGAAAGGCAAGGAAGAAGGCATTGAGAAACCAGCCAAACCACCTGAAAAAATGCTGTTCATTCCTGCAAACAACAGTTCAACGGGAGCTTACCAATTATTGGGTGATAGTGATGGCAGAGGGCTGATATTCGAGACCGAAGGTGATACCTTAGCCCATGCCTTCAAGAGCGATTATGGAAACTACAGTGACGGCTTTAGAAAAGCCTTTCACCATGAAACCATATCCTACTACCGCAGAACAGACCGTGAGTTTGTGGACATAGAAAGCCCCTGTCTTTCTACCGTCCTTTCAGGAACGCCAAAACAAGTTTCGGCATTGATACCCAACGCTGAAAACGGCTTATTCAGCCGTTTCATCTTCTATTTCATGAACGTTCGCCCGGTATGGAAAAACGTCTTTGCCAGCCAAACGGATAATGGGTTGGACGATTACTTTGAAGCCCTGGGCAATGAGTTCTATGAACTCTACAAAGTTATCATGCAGGACGAACCAAGGCAGTTCTACCTTACGGCAGACCAGCAAGACCAGTTCAATCAGTTCTTTGGGCAGATACAGGAAAAGTACCTCAACCTTCAGGGCTTGGACTACATGGCAACCATCAGAAGGTTGGGTTTGATAGCCTACCGTATCAGCATGATATTCTCCGCTTTGCGGATCATGGAAACGGGCGACACTTCCAAGAAGCTGATTTGTGAGGAAAGGGATTTCCAAGCTGCGCTTGAAATGGTGAAAGTATTGGTAAAGCATTCAAGCAAGGTATTTGGAGAGCTACCACAAGAGGAATCCAAACCAATTAGGATGAACAAGAAAGAAAAGTTCCTCTATGCCCTACCGTACAACTTCAACCGCCAGAAGTATCTTGAAGTAGCCAACACCCTGAGCATTCCGGCAAAGACAGCCGAAGGCTATATCACCGCTTTTGCCAAATCGGGATTAATTCACCGTGAATCTCAGGACAATTACATCAACACCTCCCTTGAGGATATTCAGGATTCTAAGGATGCTGAGGACGTATAATCCTTGGCATCCTCCATTTCCTCAACTTCCTGAAATCAGTTTACCACTATATTTTGCTTTTACTATCGTTTTCTTTTCCTATATTAGCCAAAATTTGACAAGTCATAAATTAACAGGTCATGCAATTTGGTGAAAGGATTAGAGAGCTGCGAGAAAGCCAGGGGCTTTTGCAACGGCAGTTAGCCGCCAGTCTTGAAATAGACACCCCCATGTTTAGCAAAATTGAACGTGGTGAACGGAAAGCTAAACGGGAACAGGTAGAGCAGTTAGCTTCTTTGCTTCATGCCAACTTATCTGATTTGCTCAGGATTTGGCTGGCAGACCAGATAATTGATTTAGTCAAAGACGAGCCACAGGCCAGTGAAGCATTAAAAACCGCATTAAAAGAGATAAAGAAAGATGAGCATTAATATCCTCAAATACGAATCAGACGTTTGGCGCACAGCCGATTTATTGATTGGTGCAGGAATCAAACAGAGTGATTTCCCCAAATACATGATGCCCTATTTCGCCCTGCTCATGGTCGAAAGTAGATTGATTCGGGAAGCCAACCGATTGGAAGAAGAAATAGGCAAAGACAACATTGATGATTTCGTAGAGATGTTTCAGCTCGAAGGATTAGGATATAATGACTACCTCATCCGTAAGGGTAAAACACTCAAAGACATTTGTAAGAATGACAAGACCTTTGATATTGACTTCCATGCTTACCTGAAATCCTTCGACCCGGAAACCAAGTATTTGTTAGGAGTTGACAAAGGCACAGAAGAAGAAAAGTTCCTCGACATTTCAGGCGTAAGTGGTCAGCTTAAAAAGAAACGCATCTTGTTTGAAACGCTCAAGGCGTGGAGTGAAATAGACCTTACCCCATTCAACAACTCTGAAATCACCACCCTTGAAGAACACATCAAACGCAAGTGGGCAGACATTTCAGCAGAAACCGCAGGGGAACAGTACACCCCTGACGACATCATTTCATTGATTTCCGAACTCATTGCCTCCAAAATTGAAGACAATGGCAAGTTCCTCACCATCTATGACCCTACCTGCGGAGGTGGAAACTTACTCTTTGGTGTGGAGGATAAAATCAAAGAGAAGTTCAAACGCCCTACCAAAACTTTCGGTGAAGACTGGAGCGATAGCCTGTACGCATTGGCTAAAATTGAAAGCCGTTTCAGGGCTGATTCCGAAATCAAATATGGCAACACCCTCACCAACATTTCTTTCATCGAGAAACGCTTTGATATAGTGGTAGCCAACCCACCTTACGGTGTGGACTGGAAAGGCTACCAAAAAGACATTCAAAATGATACTACCGAGCGATTTGTGGCATTGCCTTCTATCTCAGACGGACAGTTCCTTTTCACTCAGCACATTTTGTATCAGTTAGCCAATGACGGCCTTTCAGTAGTTGTTCACAATGGCTCTACGTTGTTTAGTGGTGATGCAGGAAGCGGTGAAAGTACCATCCGCAAACACTTCTTTGACAATGATTGGGTGGAAGCCATCATTCAAATGCCTACGGATGAATTTTTTAATACGGGCATTTACACCTACCTATGGGTATTCAACAAGAACAAACCAGCCGACCGCAAAGACAAAGTAATCCTCATCAATGCCAGTGAGCTTTGCGAACCGCTCAAGAAAAGTAAGGGTAAGAAGCGCAAGCAGATGAACCCAGACAACAGGGCTGAGATTGTAAAAGCCTTCACTGATTTTGAGGACAATGCCTTTTGCAAGGTGTTCGACAAATGGCATTTCTATTACAACCGCCAAAGCATCATGCTTACCAATGTGGATGTAAACGGCAAGTTCCTTGAAATGCCCATGAAGGAAAACCGAGCGGGTGAAATGGTAGAAGAAAAATCCATCAAGCTCGATCCGGTAAAGATTACCGTAAAGGATGATGCAGGTACTACCACCATCGAAGATTTTGAAATCACCGACTTTGATAAAGCCAAATACAAGTCATTGGAAGTAAGGTTCAATGAGGAGGTAAAACCCAACATTGCAGCCCTGGACTACAAGGAGCAGCAACTCAAAGTAGTGACCAAGAAAGCAACCTACTGGTATGATGAAGACAAAGATACCATCATAGAGGAAACAGAAGGCAAACAAACCGAATTGGGTTGTGGCAAAATTGTCATCAAAGCAGCTTACAAGAAACCCACAAAAACCAAAGGAGCTTGCATTGCCATTACGGTAGAGCTGACCAAAGACCTGCAAAAGGATTACGAAATTATCCCCTACTCACCGGATGAAACAGAAAACCAGCAATGGATTGCCGATTTCATGGCCAAGTATGTTACCAAGCCTTTTGAGTATGTGGACAATGTAGTTGGGGTAGAAATCAACTTCAATAAGGTGTTTTACACTCCTGAGAAGCTACGGGAAGTTTCGACCATCAATAACGATTTGGAAGCACTGGAAAACGATTTAACCAACTTAGAAAAGGAATTGGCTTTATGATGAAGTATAACTCATATCGGGATTCTGAAATTGATTGGTTGGGTGAAATTCCAGCGAGTTGGAAAATTGATAGAATCAAGAATATTGGTTCTGTAAACGGCAGAGTTGGCTGGAAAGCACTAAAGGCATCTGAATACGTAGATTCTGGATTCTTTTTCCTATCAACACCAAACATCAAAGACGTTGAGATTGATTTTGAAAACGTCAATTACATAACCGCAGAGAGATATTATGAATCTCCTGAAATCATGCTGAAGGTTGGCGATATTCTTTTGGTAAAAGATGGTTCAACGTTAGGGATTGTAAATGTTGTAAGACATTTACCAGATAAAGGAACAGTCAATAGCTCAATTGCCGTACTCCGTATAAAGCAGTTTCATTCTATCTATGGGTATTATTTCTTGTTATCTAATTATATACAGAATGTAATACAGTTAAAAAAAGATGGAATGGGTGTGCCGCACCTATTCCAAAAGGACATAAACAACTTTGAAATCATAATTCCTTCTTTCGAAGAACAAACCGCCATTGCTGAATACCTCGACACCAAAACCCAATCCATTGATAAGAAAGTAAACCTATTGGAAAAGAAAATAGGCTACTATCAGGAATTGCGTAAAAGCCTGATTAATGAAACGGTTACTAAGGGGCTGGATAAAAATGCAGAGCTACAAACCAACGAGCTTGGTTTTGCCACTCCCAAAAAATGGATCAGATACCGCCTCAAAGATTTAGGGGCTTTGTATAGCGGTCTTTCGGGCAAAAGCGGTGATGATTTTAACCAGGACGATAACCCGGACAACAAAGGCTTTATACCATTCACCAACATTGCCAACAATACCTATTTAAAGCGAGACCATTTGGGTACAGTAGTAGTCTATGAAGGCGAAAAACAGAATCGGGTAAGAAAGGGCGACATTTTCTTTCTGATGAGTTCAGAGGGTTATGAAGATATTGGCAAATCAGCAGCCTTAGCGGAAGACATTGAGGAAACTTACCTCAACAGCTTTTGCAAGGGCTATCGGGTAAACCCTCGCAAAACCAACCCCTACTTCCTGAACTACCTGATGCTATCAGACTCTTATAGGCAGTTGCTAATTGTGGAGGGCAAAGGTTTCACCCGCATCAATTTGAAAATGGAGAAGGTCAACGACTTTTTGGTGTACATCCCAGATACGCTTTCAGCCCAAGATGAAATCGTAAAATTCTTGGATGCCAAACTCGACACCATCGCCAAAATCATTACAAACATTCAAACCCAGATAACCACCCTCAAAGAGCTTCGCAAAACGCTCATCAATGATGTGGTAACGGGTAAAATTAAGGTAAGCCATGAGTAAAACGTTCAACATATATTGTGACGAGAGTTGCCATATCGAGCATGACCACAAGCCGTACATGTTCTTAGGTTCAATTAGTGTGGCTTACAATCAGGTAAAGCTGCATACCGAGAAGATCAAGGAGATAAAGGAAAAGCACCATTTCTATGGTGAAATCAAATGGACAACCGTTTCCAAGTCAAAGTTCCATTTCTACATGGAACTGGTCGATTATTTCTTTGCCACTGACCTAAAATTCAGAACCGTAGGTGTGGACAAAAGCAAAATCAATAATGAAGCATTCGGGTGTTCGTATGATGATTTCTACTACAAGATGTATTACTACCTCTTAAACCACAACCTGAACAGCCTTTACAACTACAATGTGTATCTGGACATAAAAGATACCCTGAGTGCCTACAAGGTGAATAAGCTGAAAGACATTCTGAACACCAAATTTGGGGTATTCAGAAATGTGCAAAATATCCGTTCGCATGAGAGCTTGTTGATGCAACTGACCGACTTTATGATGGGTGCTATCAGCTACCAGCATAATAATGAAGCAAAAGAGAATCAGGCCAAAGCCCATATCATCAGGAAAATACAGCAACACTCAGGCGACAGTCTGATGAAGACCAATTATTCCGAAAAGTTGAACCTATTTTTTATCGAATTACAGTAAGCCATGCCATTTAATCTGTTGAAGACATACAATCAATTATTAGAACTGGCAGGGTTCAACGAACACCAGAGAAGGCAGTCGCTTTTGGGCATTTTCGACCGTGACTTTACCAACAATCCCAACCTGCGGTTTCGTAATATTCAAATTACCCCTACTCCGCAAAATGGGGCTATTGAAATGGCCACCTTGTTCACCCACCTCACTACAGTGATTGTGGACAAGTCAACCCGAGCAAGGGAATTTGACATACATAGAAGCATTAGGCTTCATTGGGTTCGCTTCCACATAAACTGCCGCAAGCAGGAAGATATGCTCCATTTTTCGGTAAAAGAGCCGGAAGGGATAAGAACCTACATCTATGATATTCCTGAAAAATACGTGGTGGTTTTAGAGCCTAAACCAGCCCAAAACGTCTATTTCCTCCTTACAGCCTACCATTTGCAGGGGAAGGATTCGCAAAGGGATAAAATTTTGAAAAAATATAAGAGGAGGCTGAATGAGATACACTAAAAAAACAAAAAACGCAGAGCTTCTTGGCTTGCGTTTTCCGATTTCCTTCTTTCGAATGATAGATGAACCCGATGCAAACCTAACAAAGAAAAACCGCCTTTCCAAGCCTAGATTTCTTTTTCATGCATTCTCCTACATAACGCATGTGCTATGAAAGAATTAGACTTACAGGATAAATACCTCATTAACTTCCTTTGTGAGCGGCCTGATGGCCTTCGCTACAAGGAAGCTAAGGCAAACACTGTTTCGCCTCAATTCTTCATTTTAGAAGACCTAAAGCAATTCATTTCGGAAACCGAATTGAATAAAAGCAACTACAAGAAGTTACTAAAGAAGTTCCCGAGCGAAAAAGACCTTCTGAACGCATTTACCCTGTTTCTGGATGAGAAAATAAAATCGTCTATGAACATGGCAGTTTTCATCAGCACTAATAAGTCGGTCACTTTTGAAGGCGTAAAGCTTCACCTGTTCTATCCAAGCGGAAGTGAGTTTGAGGAAGATAAACTGTTTGACCAAAATATCTTTTCAGTTGTTCAGGAACTTCCGTATTCCTTCAAGTATGAAGGCAAGCAGTATTTCTCTTTCCGGCCAGACCTTTCTTTTTTCCTCAATGGAATATTCTTAGGATACAGCGAACTCAAAAGCAACTGGAACAATCAGACCTCAATCAAGAATGGAAGAAATAAGGTTGTCAAAGATTACCTCAATGCCTCCCAGGAGTATTTGACCATTGCGGACAAAAATGACTTTTCACAGTCCATCCGTAAAGACTTTCTCAAAATCTTTGAAAAAGCCATTCACATCACCTCAACTGATATTGCTGAAACCTATGTCATTCGTAATATCTCCAACAACTTTGATGAAATCAAAGCCACGGTACAGAATGGCAGCTATGATTTTGATCAATACGAGAAGAAAGTCTTAAAGGACTTCAAGCCTTATCCGCTCCGGAATAAAGAAGCATCAAAGACTGAAAGGTTTGAAGAAGTATTCAAAGCCCTGTACGATAAGAAAATGATAGAGAAAGAAATCCTCTATTACAACTTCATTGAACGTGAGCTTATCAAAAAGGAAGGCAGCAAAGCAAAAGAGTACAAGCACAATGATGGCCGGCTGATTAGTCCAAGACCTAAGCAGAAATTCGGTACAGATAAGATACTCTCAAAAATCAATGAGTTTTTGGAGCATGAGGATGAACCGGAATACTTTCTGAAAAAACTTGAAGCGGAGCTTAGAGCCAAGGGAATTGGCGAAGGACAGATAAAAGAACTGGTTGCCAAACGGCAGAAATACCAAAACAACAAGACCGTTTATTCCCTCCTAATGCAGTATGCGGCAGGGTTCGGGAAAAGTAACATCATTGGCTGGACAGCCTTGCAACTGAAAGACCTGCGCAAAGAGGGTGAATATGTCTATGACAAAGTGATATTGGTAGTGGACAGACTACAGCTTCGGGACCAATTGGATTCCAAAATGCACAACATGAATATTCAAAAAGGAATGTTCATAGAAGCCACTGACAAGAAAAGTTTCATCACCGCACTCAGTAGTGACAAACGCATAGTGGTTGTCAACCTGCAAAAATTCACCTCAGTAGATAATGTTCTGGATGCTTCAGTAGTAAATAAGCTATCCAAAATGAGAATTGCATTTCTGATTGATGAAATCCACAGAAGCAACAGCGGAGTACAGCATGAGGAAATGATAAGTGTTTTTGATGAACTACAAAGCAGTTTCGATCAAAGCAAAGAGTACCAGCATCAACAGAGCAAAAAGAACCTGATAGTAGGTTTTACAGCCACGCCAAGCCACCATACTTTGGCCCGCTTCGGTGAGTTCAACAAATATGCTGAATCCGAAAAAATCTGGATTCCTTTCGATAGCTATACCATGCGGGAAGCTATTGAAGACGGTTACATTCTGAATCCCATCAAAGGAATAGTTCCTGTTTCAGCCAAAATGTATTTCGAGATTCCGGACAATGACCTGGAAGGTTTTGAAGGTGATAAAGGCCACGGCTTTGAAGAAATACCGGATGATACAGACACAGGCATTGATGAGTATGGAAAGAAATATGCCATCCGTAAAAAGAAAATCTACCTCAATACTCAGCGAATAGAAGCCATATCCAAGTTCATAGTAGAACGTTTGGTTAGCTCAGTTTATCACAACATCAGAGGTACAGCTAAAGCAATGTTGGCGGTTTCATCCATCCCGGCAGCTATCAAATACAAAGGCTTTATTGACAAGTATTATGCGGAGATTGTAAAGGATAAGAAGTACGAACGCTTTGAAGAAGCTCCAATCTACATTGTGTATTCAGATAGTCAGGATCACAGAAGCGCAAGCGGGTTGAATGGTGGTTTAAGTGAGGAAAAAGTCCTTCAAAACTTCGCTATCAAAAAGAACGGGTTGATTATAGTGGTGGATAAGCTCCAGACTGGATTTGATGAACCCAAGCTTCATACGCTGTTCTTAGACAAAGAAATCAGGGGTATCAATGCCATTCAAACCATATCAAGGGTAAACAGAACCACCAAGTACAAGAACGACTGTAAGATTATTGACTTCTCATACAAGAACGTCAATGTAAAAAACATCAAGGCAGCCTTTGAGCATTTCAGTAACGTAGTGGTTTCTGATTTCGACCCATTGGGTGATGAAGAAAAATTGGCTATTCTCTACAAGGATTTGAATACGCATTTGATTTTTAAGGCGCACTTTCCGAAGTTCAAGGCTTACCATACATCCACCCCTGACATTTCAATAATTGTAGGAATTGAGGATGCTTTGGATGAATATATCCGCAATCAGAAAGAGGAAGCTAAGAAAATCAAGGAAAAGGTATTGGGCTATTTCAAAATCCTGAACCTTATTGAGTTTGTCATAGACTTAGACCCAAAGTATAGCGAAAAGCTCTTATTGGACTTTTGGCGGAAATACAACATGCTCTATAATCAAATCAACAAGCAGGACGAGGTTATTGATGAAGTGGAAATTTACTTTGATAACCGTATAGGAATCGTGGCTCCAAAAGAATCGAAGGAGACAGGAAGCAAGCCTAAGAATCCAAACCCTACAAATCCTGGGCAGCCAAATAAGTACAAATACAACATCCTTAAAGTCATTGAGAAACGCAATCAGGAAGAAGAAGCCATTGCAGAGCTAATCGCTGACTTTGAGAAAAAAATAACCTCCCTGTTTGATTTTATAAGGCAGGATGAAACAGGTTTGCGCCTAATTGCCAAAATCATTGATGATGGCACTGCATTCTCGCAGGATGAAATTTATTCAGACTTTTCTAAACTCTATAGGAAATATACCATCCGCAACAAAGATCTAGGCGATTTCTTTTTGAGAGAAACGAAAGACAACCTGAATCAATTATGTGATGATTTTGAACGAATGCTCTATAAGCCTTTGTCTAGCGAACAAACATTAGGAATCGCAGCAGAGCCAGACTCAGAGTATAAAAAAAATTAGAACCAATGGAAACCAGTCTTACACTACATCAACGTGGATTTTTGATCCGCACCTCGCAAAGTGGAGATAGAAAGGTAGGTGTGTTGCTACATGCTGTATCGGTATTGATCATCCAAAAAATGAAAGAGTTGTTGGAAAAAGCAAAATATACTATATCAAGACAGATCAAGAATCTATTTGAAGATGATGAATTAAAAGAATAAGTGGTTATTCGGGATTTCCAAACCACCTGTCCTCAAAGAACCATTTAAGGTAAAAATTTTGAATCCGACTTTGATAAGGAAGTAAAGCGGATCACTAAGAAAGGGAAAAACAAAAAATGATGTAAAATGCCCAAGCACTGTTTCAACATACTATCATTCAATCACCCGAGCGATTCGCTCACCTTCTATTTTTCGGATAAAGAGGAAGAAGGAACCACACGCATATTCCATGAATTGGTTCCTCATGAGGTCATTGATAAGTATGGGGAGCAAGAGCATTACTACACTTCGTTTTGCCAAGAAAAAGAAGGATTCATTCCGGTCACTAAGCCAACCATACCAACCTATGAGATAATTACTACCGAAGAAGGAACTGAAAAATCCGTACAGGTTTCAAATTACGCATTATCGCTTCCTATTCTCAAACGGTACTACAATTCACTAATCCATAACCATTTCAAGTCAAAGGGCTGTTTGGTCAAACCTAATTTTGTAAGCGATACGGAAGTTTGGTTGCCAAGCGATACACAAGACAAAGAAGGGATATACAAAACCTTTGACCGTTTCTCTTTGAAAGTGCAGTTCAGGACAGTTTCCAACAGCCTTGAATTATTGGTCACATTTGAAGGCAAGTCAAAGATTTTCAAAACACCTGTATCAGAATTATTTGAAGAAGTACCTCAGAAGGCTTTCAATTGGGTTGTTTTTGATAGATGCCTTAACCACTATGATGAATTACCAGATGAGGCAAGAAGGCAATACAATCATGTTTATCCTGTATGGAATTTTGAAATCCGTGATGCGCTCCACCAGTCCACTGAAGCACCCGACAAAACCAACAAATACAAAAAATTCAAAACTGCAATAGATAAATTTTACC